>Ga0209345_10004872_pt1 | contig 12738 bp, 7 predicted proteins | sample Cruoilmetagenom7_FD_187294 | JGI IMG/M metagenome (GOLD analysis project Ga0209345, IMG submission 187294) | Oil polluted marine microbial communities from Coal Oil Point, Santa Barbara, California, USA - Sample 7 (SPAdes) (version 2) | ecosystem: Environmental > Aquatic > Marine > Oil seeps ...
AATTAGATGTTGGAGTCTATGTTTATTCTGAAAGTGATGCAAAAAATCAACCACTCCAACAAAATTTATCTGAAGAACAGGTTACTATTTTACAAAATGCAGGAGATGAAAATGATTTGATGAATGCTCCTTCAGCTATATTAGATACTTATTCTGAAAATAAAATATTATATAGAAAAGAGATTATAGATGGAATTGAGACTTTCAGCTTTTCTAATAATTCTGAAGATGAATTATATAATGTTCGATTTACATTAGTTGGAAATGGAGTTGGTAATTATATTATAAGTACTGCAAATGCTATTAGTAGAATTTTTGAATATGTAGCTCCAATTAATGGTGTCCCTCAAGGTAATTATGAGCCTATAATACAGTTAACTCCTCCCGAGAAAATTCAAATTGCTGGTGTTACTGGTAATTATCATCCTTCTGAAAAAACAACTGTTTCATTTGAAGTTTCAGGGAGTAAAAACGATTTAAATTTATTTTCTTCCATAGATGATGAAAATAATGATGGATTTGCAGGAAAATTTATAGCAAAACAAACTTTACTTCGCTCAAACGACAGCACTAAACTTGATGCTTTTGCCTCTATAGATATTATTAACAAAGACTTTAAAACCATCGAACGATTATATTCAATAGAATTTAATCGTGATTGGAACTTAGAAAACCCTCTAGGAAATCAACGTTTTTTAATTTCTGGATTAGAGTTTTCAGATATTAAAAAAGGAACCGTTAGGTATGAGTTTCAGAATTTAGATTTTTCTGAAAACTTTAAAGGAACTAGGCATGTATTACTTTCAAACTTGAGATTTTCAAACTTTAAAAATAACACCTTCGGAAGTTATCTTGAGAGTAATGGTTCATTGACAGATTCTAAATTTTTCAGAATAAATAATACTACTTCTTATTCATTTTATAAAAATTGGATTGGCACAAAAATTAATGTTGAGGATAACCAAATTAAAGCAATTGCAAATGATAGTTTAACTCCTGTAAGTCAAAGATTTAATGCCTACGAAGTTTTTACAGGAATGGGCGATAGCACAAAAGTATTTGTCGAATTAGGATATCAATATCGAGTAAATGATAGTGTTCGTAATACTTTATTACAAAAAGTATCTACCTCAAATACCTTTTATTTAAAGTCTAAATTAATACATACAAAAAACTCACAACTATCATTTTTTGCGAATTATCGCACCTTAAAAGATGAATTTTTAGATGAAAATCAAGAAGAATTACCGAAAGAGGAAGAATTTTTAAATTCTAGGTTGCTGTACAATCAATCTTTATTCAAGGGAGCAGTCCGATTAAACACAGTATTACAAACGAATAACGGAGTGATTCCTCAACAAGAATTTACGTATGTACAAGTAGAGCCTGGTGAGGGTATTTATACTTGGAATGATTATAACAATAATGAAGTACAAGAATTAGATGAATTTGAAATTGCTCAATTTCAGGATGAAGCAGAATATGTTCGAATTTTATTACCCAATCAATTATTTATAAAAATAAGGGAGAATAAATTCAGTCAGATTGTTACTCTTAATCCCCAGCAATGGTCCTCTAAAACTGGATTTAAAAAGATATTATCCCACTTTTACAATCAAACTTCTTATGTACTTGATCGTAAAATAAGGCAGCAAAATGATAGTTTTTCTATCAATCCATTTGAGGATGGTGGCGAAGATGAGTTAGGGCTAAATTTAAACTTTAGAAATGCTTTATTTTTCAATAGAGGAAAACAAAAATATACTACAAGTTATACCTATGTTACTTCTTCAAGCAGGAACTTATTATCGGTTGGTTTATTGAAAAATAATATAAAAAATCACCAATTAAATTTTACGCATAAAGTATGGGAAACTTGGCTGTTAAATTTAAAAGGATCGGTAGGAGATAATGAAAGTATCTCTGAAAATTTTGAAAACAGAAATTACAAATTAGATTTAAATAACATTTCACCTAAGATCTCGTATTTGTTAAATTCTCAAACAAAATTTGATGTATTTTATCAATTCCTTTCTAAAGAGAATATTCTGGGCGCAAAAGAGCAATTAGAACAACAGAAATTAGGAGTTTCCTTTTCATATGCTCAGGCACAAAAAATATCTATGAATGGTGAGTTTAATTATATTGACAATGCTTTTACAGGATCGGCGTTTTCACCAGTTGCTTATCAAATTTTGGAAGGATTACAGCCAGGAGTAAATTTTACATGGCGTTTATTGTTTCAGAAAAAAATCACTAAATATCTAGATGCTAATCTTTCTTACTTCGGAAGAAAAAGTAAAAACTCATCAACGATTCATTCTGGAAGTATTCAGTTAAAAGCTTATTTCTAAAAAAGGAGAAATAAAAAAAGCCCTCATTTTCATGAGGGCCTTCATATTATATAATACTAGTCTAAACTTATTTTACAATAATTTTAGCTGTTTTATAAGTGTTAGAAGCTTGATCTCCTATTTTCACTAAATAAATACCACTAGCAGCATAAGACATATCTAATTTATAGTTAAAGCTGTCTCCTTCTTTTTGGATGTTATTAAATGCTAATAATTGACCTAATGTATTGTAAATACCAATTGAAGCTACATCATCAAAACTAGTTGTTAATGAAATATCAAATTGGTTATTAGGTAATGTTGTAACGATTAAACTTCCTTGAGAAATTGAAAGATCTTCAACACTTAAAGCACCAACAAGAGCAGTATAATCTTCCGTTTCACCGTATTCAGTTTCCTCACATGCTTCAGGAACTTCAGCTTGCCAGTTAGACTTAAATCTCATTCTATGAGAACCTTCATTAACTCCACCTGGAACAACTAAATCAACTGTTTCTGTATAAGTACCCTCAGCTTCATCTGGAGCAACTACAAAGTTAGGAACAACTACTTCACTTGCTTCAAAAGTACCATTGTCATTGAAATCGATCCAACCTTTAATGTTTTGATCACCGTAACCAGTTGTAAAAGTAACACTGTAAGTGTTTCCTGGGTTTAACGTAGCTTCTTGATTTGTAAAATCAGCATATCCTTCACATCCAGATACACTATTAATTTCTTCAACAGAAACTAATGTAAATCCGTCACCGAAAGAACAATCTGAAGTTGGATCACAATAGATAACTCCATTTGTAATCGTTTTACAAAATTCATCATTACCAGTATTTGTATCACCCCCTAAATTAGTTTGAGCACAAATAGTGTAATCACCTGAAGCTGATAAATCTGCTTGCATTGTAAATGTGAATGTTTCAACTGTTTCACCAGCAATAGTTCCAGAGAAACTTTGAGTAACTGGTGTTCCTCCATTTACTGTATATTGAATTTCAGGGTTTGAAATATCATTGATTCCGTAGTTTCTAATCTCAACAGTTACATCTTCAGTAGCAGTTAAAATTCCTGTATTAGGAGAAGTAATATTTGTGATACCTAAATCATCTGTTGAAGTGTTTGGAGTTAATTGGAAAGCACCAACTACACCTTTTCTTCCACTGTTCATATATTCATTGATAAACCAGAAAGTAGTATCATCAGCAGGATCGATATCGATTTTACTGTAATCACCATAACGAGTTCCTGGGATATTTGCATTACCTGCAGCGATTAATTCTTCATTGACAGTCATAGTTCCTAATGGATCACCATCAAATCTACCTGTATAAAAAGAACTAATTCTTGTAGTTCCAGAAGTAGTTGGTCCATTCATAGAAGTATAACCCATACCAATATTACCACTACCATCCATAATTAAACTAGCATGCCATGCATGTCTTCCATCTGGAGCTGTATAAGTTCCTTCTTGGTATAAAGTCCAAGGCATGTTATCTGCAGTTTGACGGAATTCCATCCAACGAACACCTGCTAATTCTCCACCTCCAGCATCTGTATCAACAACAAAGTTGAATAATGCAGAGTTATGACCAGCAAATTTTCTAAATTGTGCTTGATTCATGATTGTAGCCTGTAAAGCATCTACAGCTGGTCCACCTCCTGGTTGAGTTAAATTTGAAAAACTTCCACCATCAAATACAGAGATGAAAGGAGTTACATTAATCTCGGTGTTAGCAGAAATAGATGAGTTTCCTGGAGTTGCCCAGTCAACATCTATAGTCCAATACTTTACGTGATCGGTAGCAACACCACCCCAAGCATTATCTTGCATATAAACGATAGTTGCACCACCAGTAGCAGGCAAATTATCATCACTTACGTTAAGTGCTTGTGGACTTTGGAAACCACTTGTTACGATTCCAGGAAGAGTAAAAAATTGAAAACTAGCAGAGTTATCTCCAGCAATCATTTTATCTCTTTCTAAAGCCCAAACTTTATTTCCAGCTCCATTAGATGTAACATAATAACCGTCACTCCAAGCTGATAATTTATTATAATCCTGTACACCAGGAATAGTATAAACATTCCATCCTGAAGTTACAGGGTCAGCTCCATCAGAAACTGCTACTTGAATTTGACCATTACTAGACCATAAGTAAGATAATACCCAACGGTTAGCAGCTTGGTCAAAAGAAGCTGTAAGGTCACAACATCCACCAGCAGAGAAAATCTCTGTAACTGGTCTTTGTCCACCACCTACATCATTTCCAGCTTTATCATAAATTGCAAAACCAGTATTAAATACTGCGAAAACATGATTTGGTCCAACTGCAATAGATGGATCTGTTGGTTGTGAATTTGATGTATAAGCATCAAAAACTACAGAAGGAGGGTTACTGAAAAAAGATCCTTTTGCAGGATGTGGATTCGCAGCTAAATAATCATCTTCTGTTTGTTGGTCTTTACCAATAACTACTTGATTTCTTATAGACCTTCTATCTCCAGCTTCTTTTGGCGTCATGTCATAAGAAGGTGCAGGCCCTAATGTAGAAATTGGTTGTGCATAATGCGATAAATAAAATGTACCTGCTTCATCAGCAGTTCCTGGTACATTTGGTGTCGTCTCATATTGTGCTTGGGCAGTAAATGAAAATACTGCTAAACACAATAAGAAAAAATAATTTTTTAAATTCATTGGTTTAAATTTTATATTAACAATTTTTTGAGTGTTTCCAAAAATACTATCTATAATTGAAAATACAAGCGTTTTTCAACAAAATTACTCGTCTAGCATAGCTTTTTCTGAAAATTTCATTTGTAAAGGCATTCTAAATCCACCATTTTTATTTTCTGAAAACCAATCTAAAAAAAGTTTAATTCATATTTTTATTTCTACATGCTTGTAAAACGGCACATTATTTGTAATTTTCAACATCGAAACATTTAAAATAAAACTATGCTATTTACTAAATCATTATTAACTTTTTTTTCAGTGCTTTTAATTGGTTGTTCATCTACAAACAAAGCTACTTCGGAAGAAAAAAATGCAACTAATACTAAAGAAATTGAAATGAAAAATTCTGAAATGCTTGCTGCTGGATTTACAATGGCGGAAGTTGTTGAATCTAAAGAGGAAGGTGATTGCCCATTTACTTTAAAAATGGAAAATAAGGGCAATGAATACTTTTTAGACCCAATAAACATTACAGATGAGTTTAAAAAGCACGGTGAAAAGGTTTGGGTAAAATATTCTGGACTACGAAGAATGAATCGTTGTATAAAAGCAAATCCCGTTACTATTAATGAAATTCAAAAGAGAATGGAATAAAAACCCATTTCATATATTAAAAAAAAGGCTTCATAATTATGAAGCCTTTTTTATTTGTTTATCCTAACCAAGATTGATACGATATACTTTCTTTTAATTTATCTCCTATTTCTGAAATTGCGATACGTTCTTGTTTCATAGTATCTCTATTTCTAATAGTTACTGTATTATCTTCTTTTGTTTGATGATCTACTGTAATACAAAATGGTGTCCCAGCTGCATCTTGACGACGGTACCTTTTTCCAACTGCATCCTTTTCATCATAACTTACATTATAATCCCATTTTAAATCTTCAATAATTTGTTTTGCAATTTCAGGAAGACCGTCCTTTTTAACTAAAGGAAAAATAGCTGCTTTCGTTGGTGCTAGTATTGAAGGTAATTTTAAAACTACACGAGAACTTCCATCTTCTAGGGTTTCATCTTGTAATGAATTACTGAAAATCGCTAAAAACATTCTATCTAATCCAACAGATGTTTCAACAACATAAGGAACATAATTTTTGTTTAATTCAGGGTCAAAAAACTGAAGTTTCTTACCTGAATGTTCTTCATGTGCTTTTAAATCGAAATCGGTACGAGAATGAATTCCTTCCAATTCTTTAAATCCGAATGGGAAATTAAATTCAATATCTGTTGCAGCATTTGCATAGTGCGCTAACTTTTCATGGTCGTGGAAACGATAATTTTCTTCACCTAAACCTAAAGATTTATGCCATTTTAAACGTGTTTCTTTCCAGTAATCGTACCATTTCATTTCTTCGCCTGGGCGTACAAAAAACTGCATTTCCATTTGTTCAAACTCTCGCATTCTAAAAATAAACTGACGTGCTACAATTTCGTTTCTGAAAGCTTTTCCTGTTTGTGCAATACCAAAAGGAATTTTCATTCTACCAGTTTTTTGAACATTTAAAAAGTTAACAAAAATACCTTGAGCTGTTTCAGGACGTAAATATAAATCCATCGCAGTTTCAGCAGAAGCACCTAGTTTAGTGCCAAACATTAAATTAAACTGACGAACGTCGGTCCAATTTTTTGAACCAGTATCTGGATCTGCAATTCCTAATTCTTCAATTAAAGCTTTCACATCGGCTAAATCTTCAGCATCTAAAGACTTTGCCATACGCTCTAAAATTTCTTTTTGTTTGTTTCTATACCCAATAACTCTTCCATTCGTTGTAACAAATTCTTCTTCATTAAAACTTTCTCCAAAACGTTTACGCGCTTTTTCGATTTCTTTTTGAGCTTTCTTATTTATTTTTTCGCAATAGTCTTCAATTAAAACATCGGCACGATATCTCTTTTTTGAATCTTTATTATCAATTAAAGGATCGCTAAATGCATCAACATGCCCAGAAGCTTTCCAGGTTGTTGGATGCATTAATATTGCTGAATCAATCCCAACAATATTTTGGTGCATAAAAACCATGCTTCTCCACCAGTATTCTCTAATATTCTTTTTTAACTCAACACCATTTTGTGCATAATCATACACAGCACTAAGTCCGTCGTAAATTTCACTTGAAGCAAAAATGTAACCGTACTCTTTTGCGTGTGATATTACTTTTTTAAATTTATCTTCATTTGCCATAGCGCAAAAATAAAAAAACCGTTACGATTAGCTCGTAACGGTTTCAATTATTTATTTAGATTTCTTATTTTAATTCCATTGTAGAAGTTGCAACTTGAGTTGAACCATCAAAAACATTAATAGTATAAGTTCCTTTTACTAAATCAGCTTCGTTTGCAGCTACTAAAATACATACATCTAATTCTTCATTTTCGTAATAAACTTTAGTGGATTCGCTATAATTTAGGGTGCCATCTCCAAACTCCATGACAGCTTTTTTACCTAATAAATTATTTTTTGGATTAATTACTTGCACAAATAATAGACGATCTCCTTTTTCAGCAATTGGATTTGGAGAAAGTGTAAAACATGCTCTTACTTTATCGGCTCTACTTGAACGTTGTGTTTCGACTAATTTTCCACTTTTACGAACAATTACAGCTGAACCTATAAGGTCTAATGTTTTTACAATAGAACCCGTTTTAATTGTTTCGGCTAATGCTTCATTCTGTTCGGTTACAGAATCTACAACTCGAATGGTTTCACCTAAAACAGTAATAGTACTATCTCTTTCAGTAGCTAACAACTGATTGGCAGCTATTAAACTATCTGCTTTTCTGAACATTAATTTACGTTCTGTTTTTAGTTTTCCTATTTCAATTTTATAACGTCTAATTAATTGAACATTGGCTTCAGCATTTTTAACAGAGTCTAACAATACTTCAATACGTTGTCTTGCTTCAATTATGCTATTGTCTTTAATTTCGTTTTCTTGAATAATCTCGTCGTAGTTTGTGATTAAATCTTCTAGTTCAGTTTCAATTTCTGCTTTCTGACTTGTTAAAGTAGATTCAGTGTTTTTACTTGAATTATAAAGTCTAAAAGTATAAACAGATAATACTATCAATAAAACAGATAGAATTCCGAGTAGAACTTTAAATTTTGTGTTGTTGTTTTCAGTACTCATGGTTTTCGATTTAGTGTTAATTTAGAATTGGGGTATTATGTATAAAATTATAACGTTTGCAAATGTGAAAATAATATATTTTATACTAAACTTTTTCTATTGAAAAATAAGTAGTTTGTTTAATACTAAGATTTTATAAACTTCTTAGCAACCTTTTTTTCTTCTGAAATGATTTGCACAAAATACATTCCTGAAGGTAATTCTGAAACATTTACAGAAGTATTTGTTGTTTCTTTTACTAAAACTCCTTCAATAGAATAGATACTTACAAGGTCGAATGGTTCTTGGCTTTCTATATTCAAAAGATCTTGCGTAGGATTTGGATAAAGAGAAAAACTGTTTAAACTAAAATCTTCTGTACTTAATCCACAATCTTCGCTGTAAATCGCCCAATCGTCTTTACACCAACCATAATATGGCGGAATATCTTCACAATCTTGATATGAAGCACTTTCATCATCTACATTGATACAAAAAAGGTTGGAATTATTAAAAGCCCTCATTCTGTTAATACTATTGTTATTACCATTTTTAATATTTAAACTAATCAATTGATTATCATTAAAAAATAAATCTAAAAGATTCGGATTTTGACTGACATCAATATTTGTTATTTGATTATTAGGACAAATCAATCCATTAAGCTGTATATTTTGAGAAACATCTATACTTGTTAAATTATTTTCATAACATCTTAAATATTCAAGGTTTATATTTTGACTTACATTTAAACTATTTAATGGATTATCACCACAGTTTAAGTCTATAAGAGCTAGGTTTTGAGTAACATCTAAATTTGCTATTTGATTATCATCACAACGTAACACTTCAAGGTTTGGGTTTTGAGATACATCTAAACTACTTATTTGGTTATCATTACACAATAATATTTCAAGATTTGAATTATTTGAAATGTCGAGACTAGTTAAAGGCATATAATTACATTGTAATTCTATAAGGTTTGGATTCTGTGAAACATCAAGGTTTAATAAATTATCATTAAAAGAACAATTTAAATATTCAAGGTTTATATTTTTAGATATATTTAAATATTTTAAATTATTTGATTTACAATTTAATCTCTTTAGGTTAACATTTTGAGATAAATCTAAAATTTCTATTTGATTATCATTACAACCTAAATATTCTAAATTAGTGAAATATTGAATACCTTCTAATGAGGATATTCCAGGGCTACCTGTAGCTAACATATAAACTGATTCAGCTTCAGATATTTGTATTTCACCATCATCGTTTGTATCTGCATCTCCATCATAAGTGCCATCTCCATCTAAGTCACAGCAATAAGTTAATAATCGTATTTTAAAATATGGGTCAGGAATATCTACAATTTGAGCTTGTGTAAAACCACTGAATAAAAAAATAATTAGGTATATGTTTTTCATATTGGACACTTTTTAAAAGAGTATCAAAAATAAAACAAATAATACTTAGAATCATGATAATTTAATACCTTAGCTTCATTCCTTAAACTCCCCACAACTTAGGAAATTATTATATTAAATCTTTTATTCCCGAAAATTTGTAATGGGTGTAAATCAACCTTATTACATTCAGAAAAAATTATTTGCACCTCTTGTAGACATTCGCTTCCTTTAGCTTGTCATCATAAAAATGAGAGTCAAGAATTGAAACAATTTTTCTATGGAAAATTTCCAGTTGAACTGGCAACTGCCCTACTTAAATTTCAGAAAAAAGGGATCACACAAGAGTTATTGCACAATTTAAAATACAGAAAACAGAAACAAATCAGTTCGTTTTTTGGAGCCTGGTTAGGTGCAGAACTCTCTGAAATAGATGCATATAAATCGGTCGATTTAGTAATTCCTGTTCCTCTTCACAAACAAAAATTAAAGATAAGAGGCTATAATCAGGTGGAAGGATTTGGTGTAGAAATAGCTAAAGCTTTACAGGTTCCTTATCGAGATGATATTCTTATTAAAATCAATAAAACTGAAACCCAGGTTTTTAAACAACGCTTTAAACGGTTTCAGAATACAGATCTAAATAATCAAATATTTAGTATTTCCAATTCTAATGATTTAGTTGACAAACACATTTTGTTAGTAGATGACATTGTTACTACGGGAGCTACTTTAGAGAATTGCGCACAACAATTACTAAACAATACAAATGCAAAAATTAGTATTGCAACCATTGCAATTGCTTGACGAGAATCTCCAAAAATTATCTATTTTTGTAAAATGAACAAACACCGCTTACTGTATATTCCCATAGCTTTTCTTTTTATGCTTTCTTTTGTGGACTGTGCAAAACGCGGTAGACCTTCTGGTGGACTTAAAGATAGCATTCCGCCAACTATTATAAAAAGTACTCCTGAAAACTTTAGTACAAATTTTAAAGGCGATGAAATAAGAATTTATTTTGATGAATACATCAAATTTAAAGACCTACAGAAACAACTTATTATTTCTCCTCCACTAAAGTATGCTCCTAACATTACCCCTTTAAGTACTTCAAAATATATTAAAATAAAAATTTTAGATACGTTAAGAGAAAACACTACCTATTCTATCAATTTTGGAAAAAGTATTGTGGATAATAACGAAGGAAATGAATATGAATACTATAAATATGTTTTTTCTACAGGTGACTATATCGATAGTTTAAAGTTAAAAGGAACTATAAAAGACAGTAAACTAATAAAATTAGAGACACCCATTTCTGTAATGTTATACGAAGTAAACGAAGCTTATAATGATACGCTAGTTTTTTCTGAAAAACCCATGTACATAACAACAGTTAAAGATAGTACAGATACTTTTGAGCTCACTAATTTAAAAGAAGGAACTTATAAATTATTAGCATTGAAAGAAGATAATTCCGATTATATTTTTCAACCTGAAAAAGATAAAATCGGATTTTTAAATGACACCATTTCGATTCCAACGGATAGTTTATTTAGCCTTACATTATTTAAAGAAAATTTAGAATATCTCATGTCAAGACCCAAACATGAATCTAAACATCATATTCAATTTGGTTATGAAGGAAACGTTGATAGTTTACAATTAGATTTGATTACTCCTGTAGTTTCAGACTATTCATATAAACAGTATAAAGACCGAAAAAAAGACACGCTTCATTATTGGTTTAAACCCGAAATAGAATTAGATACTTTGCAATTTATCGCAAAAAATCAATCCAATATTGACACCTTAAATGTAAAGTTAAGAGATTTATATAAAGATTCATTAAGAGTTTCTATTGAAGAACAAGTCTTTTTAAAGTTAAATGATTCTGTAAAAATATATGCCAACACTCCTTTAGAATCAGTAAATACTGAATTCATAACTATTATTGATAAAGACTCTGTTTCAGTTCCATTGTCGGCTATAATCGAACCTAAAAATAATACAGCATCTCTTATTTTTGAAAAAGCTGAAAATCAGATTTATAATGTTACTCTTTTTCCAGGTGCTTTTACCGATTTTTATGAAGCCGTAAATGACACCATTCGCTATAATGGAACTACGAAATCCTTATCAGATTATGGAAATTTAACCTTGAACCTTGAGAATGTTAAAAGTTATCCTATTATAATTGAATTAGTGGATCAAAACTACAAATTGATTGAAAAAGAATATGTATTAGAAAATAAAGAAGTCAAATTTTCTACCTTAATTCCTGGTAAATATTATGTTCGTTTAATTTACGATGAAAACAAAAATGGTAAGTGGGATACTGGAAGTTTTATAGAAGGAAGACAACCAGAAACAATTGTTTATTACCCAACACAAATAGACATTAGAGCCAACTGGGACCTTATTGAAACTTTCAAGTTAAACTAAATTCATCTTTATCATTTAAAAACTGAAGGTGATTTCTTTTGGTTTCTATTTCAGTTTTATATAATGAAATTGTTTCAATAAATTCTTGTTCAAAATCTTTTGTAGAAATTTGTTCTCCTAATACATCATAAACCGCAGAATGCCCTACATATTGGTGTTCATTTCCATCTAATCCTGTTCTATTTACACCAATACAATACGTCATATTTTCGATAGCTCTAGCTTTCAATAAAGCATCCCAAGCAGATATGCGTCTTTCAGGCCAATTAGCTACATACAGTAAAATATCATAATTCATTGTATTTCTTGCCCAAACTGGAAATCGTAAATCATAACAAACTAATGGACAAATTTTCCAACCTTTATAATTGAGTATTATTTGTTCATGTCCTCTAGCAAAAGTATTGTGCTCACCAGCTAAAGTAAAAGTATGTCGCTTATTGTAGACCTTATAACTTCCGTCTGGAAGTACAAAAAAAAGTCTATTATAAAAAAGTCCTTTTTCAGAAATTATTAAACTTCCAGTTATCGCAGTATTGTATTTTTTAGCTTCGGAAATCATCCAAGAAACTGAAGCTCCAGATTCATCTTCAGCTAAAGTTTGCGCATTCATTGTAAAACCAGTTGCAAACATTTCAGGTAGCACAATTAAATCTGTCTTTTCCGAAATACTTTCAATTTTTTCTGAAAAAAGT
>Ga0209345_10004874_pt1 | contig 12728 bp, 12 predicted proteins | sample Cruoilmetagenom7_FD_187294 | JGI IMG/M metagenome (GOLD analysis project Ga0209345, IMG submission 187294) | Oil polluted marine microbial communities from Coal Oil Point, Santa Barbara, California, USA - Sample 7 (SPAdes) (version 2) | ecosystem: Environmental > Aquatic > Marine > Oil seeps ...
GGTGGATTCTTTCCAGCCCAATTGTTCAAAATGGTGATGAATGGGGGCCATGCGAAACATACGCTTGCCGGTCCGTTTGAACCAGAACACTTGCAAGATCACCGATATGGCTTCGACCACGAATAATCCCCCGACAATGGCCAAAACAATCTCGTGGTGGGAGGCAACTGCAATTGCACCCAGCGCGCCGCCCAGCGCAAGGCTACCAGTATCACCCATAAACACCGCAGCAGGCGGCGCGTTAAACCATAGGAACGCCAAGCCAGCGCCCATAATTGCCGCACAGAAAATGGCCAGTTCCCCGGCCATGGGAACATGCGGGATGCCCAGATAGGCCGAATAATCGACGCGCCCGACAAGGTAAGCAATGATCGCAAAGGTGCCAGCCGCGATAATCACCGGCATGATCGCCAGCCCGTCCAGCCCGTCGGTCAAGTTCACGGCATTTCCCGCCCCGACCATCACGATGGCAGCGAACACATAATAAAACATGCCCAGCGGGATCACCCGATCAGAAAAGAACGGGACATATAAATCTGTGCTGATCTGGCTGACGATCAACCATGATGCAACGCCGGCCACCGCAAATTCCAGCAATAGACGGACTTTGCCCGACACACCCTTATGACTATTCGTGGTGACCTTGTCATAATCATCCAGAAAACCGATCAGGCCAAAGCCGCCGGTCACTGCCATGCAGGCCCAAACGAAGGGATTGGTCAGATCCATCCAGATCAACATCGACAGGATGACCGACACCAAAATCATCAGCCCGCCCATTGTGGGCGTGCCCACTTTTTCTTGATGGCTGGCTGGACCATCGGCGCGAATGGGCTGGCCCTTGCCTTGACGCACGCGCAGCATGGAAATGAACCTTGGGCCAATAATCAGGCCAATAATCAATGCTGTCATCAAGGTCGCGCCGGCGCGGAACGTTTGATAACGCACCAGATTGGCGACCCCTTCAAAACCGTTCCATTCGGCAATCAGATAGAGCATTCAGCCCTCCCGGCCCATTATCATTTGGTTGTCCACAAAACGGTCAACTAGCCTGCCAAGGCCCACCGAATTGGAACCTTTGACCAATATGACATCACCGGCGGTGATCCCATATTCCTCCAACGCCGCAATCGCATCAGCTGGGCTGTCGCAATGCGCGAAGAATATACTATTGCCAAGCGCATTGCCTGCACCTTTCCCCAAATCTTGCTGCAAAATTTTGGCAAGCGGCCTCAATTCTTCGCCCACAAGAATGGCGAAATCGACATTGGCCTGGGTGATCGGGCCGATCAATTGTTCATGAAAACCGGCCGAAAAATCGCCCAATTCCTTCATCGAACCCAATATTGCAATGCGGCGTGTTGCCGGCGTCTGGCCCAGCGCGTGCAATGTTGCCCGCATCGATGCTGGATTGGCATTGTAACTTTCATCAATCAGCAGCGCCTTGCCGCCAGAGGCCTTGATCTGATGGCGCGCACCGCGCCCTTTTAATCCGCCCATTTCAGCCAACGCCAAACCCGCTGCGCCCAGATCACCGCCAGCAGCGCGCACCGATGCCATCACGGCAAGCGAATTGATGATCCAATGTTCACCCGGTTCTGCCACCGAATAACACATCCGCACTGTGCCCAGATCAGCCGTCACCAATGATCCGCCGTTGGCCGACGGGATCGCATCCAGCAGGCGGACATCAGCATTCGCCGCGCGCCCGAAGGAGATGATTTTCGCGCCGGCGCGGACCGCGCTTTCGCGCAACCGTTCAAAATGCGGGCTGTCAGCGGGAAGAACCGCTGTTCCGCCCGGCTCCAGCCCGGCGAATATTTCCGCCTTGGCATCTGCAATCGCTTCCTCGGAGCCCAAATTTTCAATATGGGCCGGGGCAATTGTGGTAATCACGGCCACATGGGGCCGCACCTGCTGTGTCAGGCTGGCAATTTCGCCGGCATGGTTCATGCCCATTTCAAACAGGCCAAATTTGGCCCTAGCAGGCATTCTAGCAAGGCTGAGCGGCACACCAACATGGTTGTTGTAGCTGCGCACTGAACGATGCGCCTGCCCGCGGCTGGCCCGGTCAAGCCCGGCAAAGATCGCTTCTTTAACCCCGGTTTTGCCCACCGATCCAGTCACCCCGATCCGAACGGCTGCGCTGCGATTGCAGGCTGCCTGTGCCAACGCGCTAAGCGCCTGATTTGTGTCCGCAACCAGAATATGGGGATAAGCCACGGGCCGGCTGACCACGGCTGCCGCTGCGCCATTGGCAAATGCCTTGTCGATGAATTTATGGCCGTCGGTTGCTTCGCCGCTTAAGGCAAAAAACAAATCACCGCTGCGCACATCCCGGCTATCAATTTCCACCCCGGAAACCTGAAACGCGCCGCTTGGCGTGCCGCCCATCGCCGCGGCCAAGCTATCAGCATCCCACAATGCCATCGGCAATGTATCGCGCGTGGTCACCGGCCAATGCCGCAAGGCACCAAATGCGCTCATGATCCGTTCCCCTGCGCTGCTGCCGCTTCGCGGGCAACCGCCACATCATCGAATTGCAAAATCCGCATAGTGTCTCCTGAGCCGATAATCTGGCCCTGTTCATGTCCCTTGCCCGCGATCAGCACGATATCATCGCGCCCGGCCTGGGTAATTGCGGCGAAAATGGCTTCGCGCCGCCCGCCAATCTCGCGCGCGCCCTGCGCCCCGCCCAGCACTTGAGCGCGGATTTGGGCGGGATCTTCACCGCGCGGATTATCGTCAGTGACAATAACCACATCGGATAATGCAATCGCTGCACGCCCCATTTCAGCGCGCTTGCCCTGATCACGGTCGCCGCCGGCACCAAATACGGTAATCAAGCGGCCTTTCACATGCGGGCGCAAGGCTGCGATGGCAGCTTTCAGGGCATCGGGGGTATGGGCATAATCAACATAAACGGGCGCACCCGCCGGTGTGATAATTGCACGTTCCAGCCGCCCACGCACCGGTTGCAGGCGCGAAACCGCATCGAATGTCAACGCCGGATCGCCGCCCGTGGCCAACACCAATCCTGCAGACAGCAGCGCATTGGCAGCCTGATACGCCCCGATCAGCGGCAAATTAATAGTATAGGCCTGCCCGCCATATTCAATGTCAAGGCTCTGGCCCAGCTGGCTGGGCGTTTGGGCCAATAAGCGGATGCCATCTGCAGCAGCCTGCCCGCCCACCGTAAGCACCCGCAGTGATCGCTTGCGCGCATGTTGCGCCGCCCGGTCAGCCCATTCATCATTCTTGGGCGATTGGTCAAAGCCGGTCCAGATCACCGCAATTGCATCATCGGCCACCACTTCATCGAAAACCCGCATTTTGGCCGCGAAATATTCTTCCATATCGGCGTGGTAATCCAGATGATCGCGGCTGAGATTGGTAAAACCTGCCGCGGCCACCGACAGGCCTTCGTTACGAAATTGCGAAAGGCCGTGGCTCGATGCCTCATAGGCAACATGGGTCACACCCTCCCGCGCGAGACCGGCCATATTCGACAGGAATGTAACGATGTCGGGCGTGGTCAAACCAGTGGAAACGCTCTCGTCAGGCGTGGTTACACCCAGCGTCCCGATGGAGGCCGCCCGATGGCCCGCCATCCGCCATAATTGGCGCGTCATTTCCGCGCATGAAGTTTTGCCATTGGTTCCTGTTACCGCAACGATCGTTGCTGGAACGGGCGTGAAAAATTGTGCGGCCAGATAGGCAAAGGTCTGGCGCGGCTGGTCCGCCACAATATGCACCGCTCCGTCCACCTTTGCCTGCGCGCGGGCCACCACGGCCACGGCCCCGGCCGCAATTGCAGATGCAATGAAATCTTCGCCATTTACTGCCGCCCCAACGAATGCGCCGAACACGGTGCCCGGGGCCACTTTGCGGTGGTCAATCGCAAAACCGGTGACGCGTTCCTCGCGCCCATGTTCCAGAGGCAATCCGGCGCCATCCGCAATCTGGCCCAAATTCATTGCGCGCTCCCGCCAACCAGCGGTTTCAGATCGCTAATATCAATATCGCGGGTATTATCGGGGCGAACCCCCAAAATTGGCCCAATACGCGGAACCAACCGGCCCACAATCGGGGCCGCATTCCACGCAGCGGTGCGTTGAAAAGAGCTGGCTGTTGTCCCTTTGGGTTCATCCAGCATGGCAATGATTACATAACGTGGGCGGTCCATCGGGAATGCTGCTGCAAAGGTGGATACTAACGAAGAACGGCGATAGCCGCCTGCGCCGGGTTTTTCCGCACTGCCGGTTTTGCCGCCAACCCGAAAACCGGGCGCATCAGCATTTTTGCCAGTGCCATAAACAGCGATCATCCGCAGTAATTGGCGCATCCGCGAACTGGTTGATGCCTTAAACACACGGCGGCCCTTGGGCGCTGTGCCGGGCGCAATTTGGCGCATCGTTGCCGGCCGCCAGATCCCGCCATTCACCATCGCTGCATATGCGCTAGCCAGATGCAGCGGAGTAACGGCCACCCCGTGGCCATAGCTGACCGTCATAGTGCGCAGGCGCGGCCAATTATCGCCCGGCCAGATCGGGAAACCCCTGGCGGGCAATTCGATATAGGGGCGCTCGTTCATTCCCAGATCAATCATGGTCTGACGCAAACGTTTGGCCCCCAATTCATCAGCGATCTGGGCGGTTACGATATTGGATGAATGGATCAATGCTTCTGGCACGTTCAGCGCGGGCGCGATCGTGTGGCTGTCGCGGATCGAAAAACGCCCGATCTTAAGCGGCCTGTTGGCTTGGTATTGTTTGCTAAAATCGCGCACCACACCGGCATCAATGGCGGCCGCAACCGTCAGCGGTTTGAACGTAGAGCCAAGTTCATAAACCTGATTGGTGACCCGGTTGAACATCATATTCACACCGGCAGCATCAATTTTGTTGGGATCAAATTCGGGCAAGGATGCCAGCGCCAGCACTTCGCCTGTATCAACATCCAGCACAATGCCCGCTGCGCCCATCGCATTGGTCGATAACATGCCTCGCCGAAGTTCATCTTCCAACGCGCCCTGCGCGCGCAGGTCGATCGACAGCGCCACCGGCTGACCGCGCGTGTTTGGATCGCGCAAATGAGTATTCAGGACCTGTTCCATCCCGACCTGACCATTGCCGGCAGAATCCACATAGCCAAGCACATGCGCGCCCATGGACCCTTGGGGATAATGACGATCCGTTTCGGTTGGCAATTCCAGAGCCAGTTCGCCGATCATCTGGACCTGATTGGCCTGTTCAGGCAATATTCGGCGGCGCAAATACCCAGCCTTGCCTGATGCAAGCCGGGCCGCCACATCACTTTGATCCAGATCGGGGAAAATCGCCTTGAGTTTCGCTGCGACCTGCTGCGGGCTGCGAACCAGCGGATCATCGCGGTCACCCATCGCCTCTGGATTATACCACAGGGCAAAGGCGGGAAATGCGCGGGCCAATGGGGCACCGTTGCGATCGGTGATTTCGCCGCGCGGCGGCAGCAATGCTTCTGCCAGCGAAGTTGTGCGGGTGACGCGGTCGCTCGCCCCTAGATAGGCGATCCGCAAAATCGCTGCCGATGCGATCACAGCAAAGGCCAGCGCAATCAACAAAACCCGGGAACACGCTTTGTTGAGCGATTGTTGGCGGAAATTTACCAAACTGCCCCGCCCGCCCGACATGGCCGCGGTGATGGTCAGCGCATTCACTCGCCCACTCCAACGCCAACGCCAACGCCAACTCCGGCGCCAACTCCGGCGATTGGTCCGCCCAGCGTGCTGCCACTGGAAAGCCGCTGCGCCAGTGAACCTCTGGCGGAATTGGCATTTTGGCCTTTAACCGAATTTTCTTCGCCCGTGTTTTTTGTGCGCAGGGGCATAGCCATCGCGGAAATAAATCCCCCAACGACCCCGCCTTCAAACTCGCCATCGGGCCCGCCATCAAGCCCGCTCTGGCCCCCGCGCTCGCCCCCGCTCTGGCCCCCGCCATCAAGCCCGACCGCCAGCGCCACCCTGATGGGGGTTGGCGCATTGGCATCACGCGCAAGGCCAAGCTGGGCCAATTGGCGTTCATTTTCCAGATATTGCTCTGCCTTCGGCGCGGAATACCCGAATTCAACCTTGTTCCAATTGGCCAATTGCCGCTGGTTTGCACGGGTTTCAAATTCAGTGGAGAGGATCTGCTTTTCCCGTTCCAACGCAATAATCCGCCGTTCAGCAAGGCGCACTTCGCTTTTGACAGCATTCACGCGGAACGTCAGCGCCACGAATAATGCTGCGCATATTGTCAGCGCCACGACCCACCCGATCTGACGAATTCGGCTGCTGGTAACGATCATGCAGCCCTCCTCGCGGATGCAGCGGTGCGCACCGCATGGCGCAAGGTTGCTGAACGTGCGCGCGGATTATCGTTTATTTCACGCTCAGCCGGGCGGATCGCCTTTGAAACAGAAGAAAATGCGGCGGGGTCTTTCTGCATTTCAGGAAGATGGCGGGACCCGCCCCCACTGGCGGATGCTTCGCGCAGGAAGCGTTTAACAATGCGGTCTTCCAGACTGTGAAAACTGACCACCGCCAGCCGGCCACCTTCGCGCAGCACATATTCAGCAGCCGATAGCCCTTGCTGCAATTCATCCAACTCTGCGTTGATATGGATGCGGATCGCCTGAAAACTGCGGGTGGCCGGATCCTTGGGCGCGCCGGGATGATACCCCAACGCTTTACGAATAACTCTGGCCAATTCGCCGGTGGATGTCAGGGGGCGCGCTGCCACAATCGCCCGGGCGACACGGCGCGACTGGCGTTCCTCGCCATAGGTATAAAGAACATCGGCAATCGCTTCATCGCTGGCGGTATTAAGAAAATCAGCCGCGCTTTCGCCATCTTGCGACATACGCATATCAAGCGGGCCATCCAGAGAAAATGCAAAACCTCGGTCCGCTTGGTCCAGCTGCATCGAGGATACACCAATATCCATCGCCACACCGTCAACCTGATCGACACCGGCCTCGGCCAATGCCTCAGCCATTTCAGAAAAACGGCGTTTGTGCAGGACCAGTCTAGGCGGATTTTCACGGGTTTCAGGCCATTTGCTGCCAGCCATAATCGCAGCGGGATCGCGGTCAAAAGCATGCACCGTCACCCCAGCATCAAGCAAGGCGCGGGTATATCCTCCTGCCCCGAATGTGGCATCGACAATTACTTCGCCAGGCAAAGGTGCAAGAGCGGCAATGGTTTCCGCCATCAAAACGGGAATATGAGGGGCGGCAGTTGTCGCGCCATTTGGATTGGGGCGGCTTGGATTGGGGCCGCTTGGATTGGGGCCGCTCATTTGCCTTTTGCCTTGGCGTGGGCCTCTGCCACCAGGCTGGCGCACGCCGCCTTGGCGCTGGCCCATTCATCATCCATTTTCGCCAGTTCAGCAGGGTTCCAAATGGTGAAAAAACGGCCCGCGCCATTAAAATAAAGGCCATCCTGGATCAAACCCAGAGACCGCAGATGTTCAGGCATGACGAACCGGCCACTGTCATCAAATGGCAATTCAACAAAACCGAACAATTGAGAAGCGCGGGTATCGCGGTCGAAATTACGTTCTGCGCGGAACGACATTTCTTCTTCGCGGTCGATCTGGGCTTCCAGTTCGAGGCGGCGCGAAAGACCAAATCCAGTCAGGCAGTTCCAGCGATTATGCTTGGCCAAACACAAGACCCTGCTGCCAGACGATTCCTTCACCGCCTTGCGGAACAAGGGAGGCAATACGAAACGGCCCTTATCGCCCGATGGCGAATAGGCCTGCCCGCTATACCCTCCGAAATCCGCGCCTGACACTTCCCCAATTCCTCGCCCAGAGGTTCCCCCCAAGACATATCTTCCCCGCCCTCACCTGCGCGCAAGCGTTGGTAAGGCGCCCCGCCAAAACGGAACGCGGCACGAGACGATCTGTCCGATGAGACATAGTCTTACCTTGCGCCATTCGGTGATGGAAGGGGAAATTAAGGGATTATGCGGGAAAACTCGTTAAATAATTGGTTTAATGAGATTCTTTTACTTAACGCGGCAGCCCACTTTCGTTTCAATATAGATGTGCCGCACGCGAATATCATAATTTTTGCATCATTTTCAAAGGAGGACGCCGGTAAAGCATCGCCTTGTCCCGTAAAATCCCCAATGTTGGTCATGGCCCGGCAAACGCCCGATTCGTCAGGGCCAGCAACGCTTCTTTGCGCCGGTGCCCGGCCCCATCCATATCCAGTAATGCAGCATCAGCAATGATCAGCGCGCTGCCTTTACCTATGGCGCATTGCGCCGCCAAACCGCCGCCCAGCACAGTGCATTGCGGCGATGCACCGGGCATGGGGGTTATCACCTTCAATGTGCCAGCCAGATTGACGGGAATGTCTGCTGCGCCAACCCCCACTACCCGCTCGCCTGGTGTCTGCCCCTCGTCAAAATGCAAAGACAAACCCCACCGCGTCAGGATTGGTGACAAAAGCACCACATCCTGCGGCCGGCGCCGGTCACTGATGGCAAAACGCGAATGGCCGGTCAGCAGCGGATCAGCAAACAACAGCAAGCGGCCGCCCCTTGTGACCCAATCATCCAATGCCACATTTTCCGGCGGTGACAACGCGCGCGGCTGGGCCAACATCAACCGGTCAAGCATCCGCAATCTGCCTGCGCCATCCTGATCCGCCAAACTATCCAGCGGGACCAGAATATTCTCACGTTCCAACACTGCGCGCGCCCAATGCGGCCGGGCCGATCCATTCAACACCTCTTCCATTTCGGAAACCTCACCCCAATAGATCGGCAAAGTGGCCATCAAGCCCAATTCGGGCAAATCCAGTTCGGGTAAATCCTGCTCAGGCTGAATGGGTTTTCGGGTGTTTTCCGGCCAGCGGGCAAACCCTGCGGCAATCACACTCACCAGCGCAATGAATATTGCCCCAATCAATATTCGGCGGCCAATCATCAGCCTGCCCCACCACAATCAATCACGCTGCAATCTATGAAGGGGCAATCTATGAAGGGGCAATCTATCAAGGGGTGCCGGCATTGCCCTGTTCAGGCATGATTGCCGCTTCCTGCACAGGCTCCAGGATCGGTTCAGAGGGAAGATCGGGGACCACCCCAGCTTCAGCCAATGGATCATTCTGTGTCTGGGGAACATCGGCAGGCTCAACCGTTGCGGCCGCTTGTGGAACAGTGCCAGCTTCTGATTGCTGCACCTGATCAAATATGACCTGCGCCAGCCCCATTAGCAGCAGCATAATAGCCACGCCGACAATTCCGATCTGCAATCGCTGCATCGTTTCAGCGCGCAATGTGCCGGGCACTAATGATGCAGCGCGCGCTTCATCATCGGCTTGGGTCGTTTCTGATCTGGCGGGCATAGAATTCAGCGGCATAAACGCACGCTAGCTACCTTCGCGTAACAGTCAATCAATCGACGAGCCACGCGAAGGGCTTTAACCCTTTGCTCTTCATCCAATCTGCATTGAAGATGGTCGATAGATAACGAAAACCGGTGTCACAAAGGATCGTCGCCACACGTGGATCTTCGCGGCCATCGGCCACCAACTGGCGCCCCAGCGCAATAGCGCCGGCAACATTGATGCCCGAAGACAGGCCAAGACAAAGGCCTTCATCCTGCAACATACGTTCAACCCAATGCAGGCCTTCTACGTCCGAGATACGAAATTGCGTGTCGATCGGCGCGCCTTCCAGATTGGCTGTTATGCGGCCCTGCCCGATCCCTTCTGCCACCGAACTACCTTCTGCCTTCAGTTCGCCGCAGGCATAATAATTATACAATGCCGCGCCATCAGGATCGGTGAGTGCGATGCGGATATTCTCATCGCGCTCCTTCAAACCCATTCCGACACCGGCAATGGTCCCGCCAGTGCCCGCCGCGCAGGTAAAACCGTCTATCCGGCCTTCAAGCTGGTCCCACAATTCAGCCGCAGTCCCATCGATATGGGCTTTGCGATTGGCGGTATTGTCAAACTGGTTGGCCCACACGGCGCCTTCGGTTTCTTCGGCAAGGCGGCGCGAGGTGTGTACGAAATGGCCAGGATTAGAAAATGGCGCAGCCGGGACCAGCACCAATTGCGCGCCCAATGCACGCAGCGTATCCATTTTTTCGCGGCTTTGCGTTTCCGGCATTACAATGATTGTGCGGTAACCCAGCGCATTGGCCACCAGCGCCAGCCCGATACCGGTGTTGCCTGCTGTGCCTTCCACAATTGTGCCGCCCGGCTTTAACGCGCCGCGCGCTTCTGCATCGCGCACAATATACAGCGCCGCCCGATCCTTGACCGAGGCACCGGGATTGGCAAATTCACATTTGGCCCAAATTTCGCAGCCAGCGGCCTCGCTCGGCCCCTGAAGCAGTACGATCGGTGTATTGCCGATCAGGTCAAGGCTATCTGTGCACACAAAGGGAACTGTCATGCTGTGGGCAATTAGGCCGCAAGCACGCTATCTTCAATGCAATTCCGCTTTTGCGTGAAGAATTCAATCTTCAGGAGCGTCAATCTTCAGGAGCGATGGTCACTTTCAGCCCATCAAGATCATTACCGAATGGAATTTGGCATGCCAGGCGCGAAGCCGGCGACCGATATTCGGAACTTTCCAGCAGATCATCTTCATCACTGGAAATCGCTGGCATCTTGTCTGCAAATGCAGGATCAACAAATACATGGCATGTCGCACATGAACAGCTGCCGCCGCACAGCGCCAACAATTCATCAAAGCCATTATCGCGAATGACCTCCATTACCGTCAGACCTTCGTCTGTGACATCAACGGTGGATTCTGTTCCGGCGTGGTTGACGACAATCAGCTTAGGCATGATGAGTATTTTTCCTTCCATATCGGCCATACGGCCTTTGACCGGCGCCCTAGGGCGGGAGTGACAGTTTGGCAAGCGGGAAGCAGGGACATATGGGTTTAAGCGCGCAGCAATTACGATACGGCATCGATAGTATTGCAGCCATAGAACCCGCATTCGCCCGCGCGTTGGAAGCGGCCAATTACCCTGCGCCGCGCATTCGCCCCACCGGCCATCAAACCTTGCTGCGAACAATCATCGGCCAACAAGTCAGCGTTGCTGCGGCTGATTCAGTATGGCGTAAACTGCTGGCAGAATTGGGCGAAGATATTGCGCCAGAAAGTTTGCTGGCGCGGGATTTTGACACTTTGCGCGGCTGCGGATTATCCCGCCAAAAACAAGGGTATGCCCGATCATTATGCGAATTAATGATGAACGGGGATCTGACCCTGGATAATTTGCCGCGCGATGATGAATTGGCCATCGCTGAACTAACCCAGATAAAGGGTATCGGGCGCTGGTCGGCAGAAATATACCTACTGTTTGCAGAAGGCCGGCCCGACGTCTGGCCCGCCGGTGATCTGGCGATTATGGCCGGGCTGCACCAAATTCTGGATCTGCCCGAAAGACCGGATGAAAAACAGACAAGGGCATTGGCCCAATCCTGGCAACCCCACCGCGGATCAATCGCGATTTTCACCTGGCATTGTTACAACAATTCCGCCTTGTAACATTTGCTGCTGCGGGCAGGCAGGCAGCCGCCCAGAACCCGGGCCAGAACCCGGGGCAGAACCGGGGCCAGCATCAGATTATCAGCAACGATACGTAACAAATCACCAAAGGTTGCTGACAATTTTGTAAGCAAAGGTTATTCTCAGGCGCAATCAGGCTGATCAGATCAAAGGGTGGGCAGCGGCATGGGCATGAACCAGAAAAAGGCAATTTTCGTTTCCGGCGGCGGTTCTGGCATTGGCCGCGCGATTGCCATCTATTTTGCAGAGCGCGGGTGGTTTGTTGGCCTGGGCGATATTGATGTGGCCGGGATGAAGGAAACGACAGCCCTCATCGGCAATGGTTTCAATTTCTCGCAAAGGCTGGATGTTCGCGAGCCGGATGGCTGGGATATTGCGCTGGCGGCATTTTCCACCGCCGCAGGAGGGCGGATCGATGTCTTGGCCAATAATGCAGGGGTTCCCCTTGGCGGGGTGTTAAGCAGCAACAATGCCGATGAAATTACCCGCTGCCTCGACATAAATTTGAAAGGCGCCCTTTTTGGCGCGCAAGCCGCCTACCCCCACCTTCAAAAAACTGCGCCAGATAGCTGCCTGCTCAATACTTCCAGCGCAGCGGGCATTTATGGCACGGCCGGCAGCTCGGTTTATTCCGCAAGCAAATTTGGCGTTCGGGCGATCACAGAAGCGTTGGATGCAGAATGGTTCAGCGATGGCATCAAGGTCCGCTCGCTAATGCCCAGCTTTATCGATACGCCATTGCTGAAACTCAGCCCCAATTCTGCAACCAATGAACCGATTGAAACTATGGTTAAACAAGCAGGGCTGGAAATAACCCCCGTCATCGAAGTGGCCCAGGCTGCATGGAATGCAGTGCACGGCGAAACCTTGCACACCAAGGTTGGAAAAACAGCCCGGCAAATGGCATTCGGATCACGCTGGACACCGGGAAAAATACGCAAAACCATGCGCGCCACCGCGCCGCCAGCACAGCAAGAACCGTGATTACAGCAAGGCGTCAATCGCCTTTGCCATTGTAATATCGCGCTTGGACAAACCGCCCGCATCATGGGTGGTCAATGTAATGACCACCTGATTGTAAACATTGCTCCATTCTGGATGATGGTCTGCCTGTTGCGCCAACATCGCCACGCGGGTCATAAAGCCGAAAGCCTCG
>Ga0209345_10004875_pt1 | contig 12720 bp, 10 predicted proteins | sample Cruoilmetagenom7_FD_187294 | JGI IMG/M metagenome (GOLD analysis project Ga0209345, IMG submission 187294) | Oil polluted marine microbial communities from Coal Oil Point, Santa Barbara, California, USA - Sample 7 (SPAdes) (version 2) | ecosystem: Environmental > Aquatic > Marine > Oil seeps ...
AGGAGCACATGGATTAATTGACATTGTTGCACCGATAGTGAAAAAACCAACTTTATTTAACTTTGGTTTTTTTATTAGCGGTGTTGTATTTCCACATGCCACAGCAGGTTTAAAACTTTTATAAAATAAAAAAATTCCCATAGCCATTGTGCTACTTCCAAGAATAATGCTAAACAAAGTATTGTCATCTAACATCTGTTTTACCCATACAGAACTTAAAGAAGCAGCTATAGCTAGGAGTGTATAACTAACTATTCTACCTAGACTAAATGGTAAAATAATACTCAGTGCTTCTTTTGGGCTATTTGAATTACCTACAAGCAGAGGACTTAAAAAAGGCATACACGAGAACATACATGCAGTAGCCCCATAAGACAGTCCTATGATAAAAATTGATACAAAAGCTGTAAGTTCCATAATTTCTCTTTAGTTGTCTTTTTTTGTAATAATTCCAAGATTTCTAAACTCTTTTGCCTCTAGTGTGTCCAAAAGCGTAACAAACAAATCAAATTTTGCTTCTTTATCACAATTAATATGGACTGGCATATCTACTTTATATTTTGAGAGTTCTTTTGCTATATCTTTCTCTGATACTATTATTTTTTCAAATAAAATTTCACCATTTGGTTTAATAGTAATAGTGAGATTTTTTTTATCATCTTGCGCAGTTGCTGTTTTTGATTGTGGCAAATCAACTGGGATAAGCCCCTTTGCGACAAACGATGCAGTAGTAAGAACTATTACAAGAAGAACAAGCATAATATCAATAAATGGGACTACATTTATTGAATCAAATTTTTTAATTTGCATTATTTTGCTTTTGCCCTATATCCCAAAGAGCTAGAATAACTTCAATTCTTCTAGCTAAATGATTATAAAAAATTATAGATGGGATTGCAACTAAAAGCCCCATTGCTGTGGCTTTTAATGCAAGTGCTAAAGATGTCATTATCATCTTGGCATCTAAAGAGTCGCTCTGTCCCATCGCATAGAAAGTGATTATAATTCCAAATACAGTACCAAGCAGCCCAATATACGGTGCATTGGAACCAAAAGTAGAGATGATATTGATATTATTTGTAAGAGCAATTTCAAGTTCTTCTTTTGTTTCAAAATTCTTTACATCTACTCCCTTATAAAATAGAAGTCTCTCAATCCAAAACCAAAAAGCCATGAAACTCATAACTCCCAAAAGACCAATAATACCGTAATCAACAATATCTTTTAATAACTCTATATTCATATTTTTACCTACTTTTTAATTATTAGAATTTATATCTAAGTCCTGTATAGAAAGCAATAGGTGGGGCAACTCTGATTGTTGCATCCTCCATATTACTTCCATAGCTAACATTAACAAATTGATTATAAGTTTTATCTAGAACATTTTCTATTTTACCAAAGACTTCAAGACCTTTAGCAATTTTATATTCTGCCCTTAAGTTTACAACTTCATATCCAGGTCGTTCATATTCATTTGCTTCATCAGCATAGTACTTACTTTTTGCTGTTAATTCTGTTGAAACTATAAGATCCTTAATTGGTCTAAAATCAACAGTTAAATTTAAAGTATGCTTTGAAGTTCTCGGCACAATGTTTCCTTTGAGACTTATTGCTGTATCACCATCATTTGGATTTATAGTATATGTTTTAAATTTTGCATCCAAATATGTATATGCGACAGAAAGTGATAGCATTTCTTTTGGATCACTATTAAGTCCTAGTTCAAAACCTCTACTTCTCATATCACCTAAATTACCTACAGACTCGTCTGCTTCATCATCTGACGACCAGATATAGCTACCTGCTCTTTTACCAATGTAATCTTTTCTATCAAGTTGATAAATAGATGCATCATATTTTAACGATAAAATATCTCCTCTAATTCCTAGTTCTATATTACTTGTAGTTTCTATATCAAGTGTTGTTTGAATATCAAGTGTTGAATCTGATTGTAATTTTTCAATATTAGTACTTATTTGTCCAGCTGTAGGTGCTCTAAAACCTGTAGCGTAACTTGTATAAATATTATGTGTATCACTTAGTTGATAGTTAAATCCAACTCTATATGAATTTGCTTCATATGATGGTGCAGTATTTAAAGTATTATCAAGATAATTTTTATAGTCATATTTTATATTGTCATGTCTAAAGTTTATTGTAGAAGTTAAACTATCTGTTAATTGATTTTGTAATTCAAAATATATAGCATTTATATCTTCATTATTTTTAGAATTACCTGTAATCTCTCCTTTTGTTTGAGGAGAAAAACCACCGACAGTTATGTTAGCAGTATTTGTATCTTCTTGTTGATTTCTAGCAAGATCAAGCCCCACCATGATTGCAATTTTTTTAAATGATCTTCTATATTCACTTTTTAATGTATTTTGAATCCATTCTTCATCTGATATAGTTTTATGATCATCACTATATCCATCACTATCTGTATCTGTTGCAGCAGTCAAGTTCACAGTATTATCTTCATATCTTGAGACATTTACCATTAGGTTTGAATTGTCATCAATATCATTTGAATACGTTAAAAATGTTTTTATTAATTCAGTATCATGATATCCAGAATAAGAAACTTCTCCAGCACTTTTAGGATTTATTATAGATCTACTTTCACCACTTACACTTGTACCATCACCAGTTTTTCTTTTCGTATAATCAATTCCAAATGTTAAATCACTTGTTTCTGTAAGGTAATGTTGATATTTACCATTAATTGACTTGTGTTTTAGGTATGCATCATCCCAGTAGCCATCACTTTCTCTAAGTGTTGCTTGTAGTTGCACAGCACCACTCTCTAAAGCTTGATTTGTAGAAGCTAGTAGTCTTTTAAATCCAAAGCTTCCCACTTCTGTTTCTACCTTAGAACTACTTTGACCCATTGCTCTTTTTGTTGTAATTATAATAGCACCAGCGATAGCATCATTTCCATAAAGATAACTTGCGCTCCCTTTAATAACTTTTATACTAGCTATATTGTCTAAGTCTAGATTTATTTTCCCTGATGTTTCTTGTACTGGGACACCATCAATAACTACAGCAACTCCTGGTTTTTCACCCATATACATTTGATTATCAATACCTCTAATATGTATTTTCACTCTGTCATTTCCTACATTTGAAGCAGTAATTCCTGGTATTGTATTTAAGAGATCTTCAATATTTGTTGGATTGATTCTTTCAACATCTTGACTAGTAATAACAGCTGTGTTTGACACTTCGCTCTTTTTTGATTGAAACTTATCATCAATAGTTGATGACTCAACTTGTATAGTTCCTAAGTCAGATGCTTGTGCATTTATAGCTAGTGCACAAATCACGGATAGATAAACCCTTTTTTTCATACTTCTTCCCTTAATTAAATATTAAGATGAAGTATAATAATCAAGTGTTAATTTTATGTTAAGTTTTAAGTATTTTAGTCACACTTTACACTATATATTCTATTATATGTTTATTAAAAATAGCTATCGTTTGTTATAGTTATAAAAATTCAATATATAAACTTCTATTTATTTTAAAATGTCCTATTTGTACAATAATTTTTTTTATTGAACTTAAAGTATCTATCTTGTACTATATCTACTAACTATTTATAAAGGCAATGCATGCATAATATATTGAAATTTTTAAGAACATTTAAAATAAGTACAGCTTTTTCACTGATTATTTTTATAACAATTGTTATGGTAACAACTGCAGCATATTGGAAGCTTTATACTGAAAATAAAAATGAGTATGATAATAACCTTAGAACTAAAGCAGAGTCTATTCTTAATTTTGCTGGAGTATTACTTGAGAGCAGAAATGAGAAATTTTTTAGTGGTGAATCTCCAGAGGTTCCACAAATAATTCAAAATGAAGTATTTAAAAGATTTACTGATGTATCAGATGGAACTGTATTTTTTAAACAAGCTTCAACTCATCCTATGCTAGAAAGAAATAGAGCTGTTGACTATGAAGTTACTTTGATTGATTATTTTAAAAACAACAGAGATGTAAAACAAAAAGAAAAATTTGTTATAGAAAATGAAAAAGATTTTTACATACTTGCCCGTCCAATAGAAGCAGAAGAAAGGTGTAAGTCTTGTCACCCAACATGGACAACAGGGGATATCATAGCTGTAGAAGATGTTAAGATTGATCTTGTTGACTATAATGCTGTTTTAGATAAGAATCTATTTTTAATGGGCTTAAACTGGTTTTTAAATATATTTTTAGTTCTTCTTGTAATTCAACTATTTTTCCATTTTGAAATTACAAAAAGAGTTGCAAGAGTATTACAAGTTATTTTTAAAATAGAGAACGGTGACTTTGTTTTAGGCAAAGAGCTAGAGGGAGAATTAACAACAGGAGGCTCTACAAAAAATGAATTTGACAGGATTATTAGACATCTTGATAAAACAGCAAAGAGTCTGCAACCTGTTATTCAAAATGTTGTTCAACAATCAAAAGATATAACATTTAATGCCTCATATGCTACTGTTAAGGTTGATGATAATTCCAAAATGGTTCAAAAACAAAATAAGGTTGTTGAAGACTCTATAGGATTTATAGACAGTGTAAGTCAAAGCAATAAAGAACTTTTAGAAAATATGAGTGACTTAAAAGATGATTCACAAAAATCTATACAAAGTGTAGATGATGGTAAAGAGATGCTAACATCAAATATGCATAGTACAGATAAAGTTTTTCAGTCTATTGAGAAAACTGTTGATTCAGTTGAAGGTCTTAAAACTCTTTCTCAAGAGGTTGCAATCGCTATCAGTGCCATATCCGACATAGCAAACCAAACAAATCTATTAGCTCTAAATGCAGCTATAGAAGCAGCTCGTGCTGGTGAACATGGTAGAGGCTTTGCTGTTGTTGCTGATGAAGTTAGAAAGCTTGCTGAAAAATCACAAGAGAGCGCTGATGAGATTAGAGGTGTTATTAGTAATATAGAACTAAGTATAAATGACGTTACTAGTGATACCGAAGCTACTAAAAATATATTTGGTGAATTACGAGAAAAATCTGAAGAACTTGAAAATAATTTTAGTTCTATTGAAGTAACTCTTAATGCAACTGTATCTTCAATAAATACATTTCAAGAAAAATTCAACATACAATCAACTCAACTTAAATCAGTACATGATGGTTTAGATAACATAAGTGAGTATTCAGATATTACACTAAACAACTCTATTATGCTTAATGATACAATTTCTGAGATTATGGATGAAAGTACAAAACTAAAATCATTAAGTGATGGTTTTCAAGCTGTTCTTAACAACAGAGGAGTGGATAGAAGTATTATATCTCCACCTATGAAATGTTTAATTACTTCTACTAATTTTAATGAAGAGGGTTATCTATTTGATGCAAACCATGGTGGTATTTCATTTTATTTTATAGATAAAAATATAAATCCAACCACTATAAAAGGTTCAAGTATTAACATTAAGTCAATTGATGACAAAGATTATGAATTTACAAATAGTAAATACAAAATTGTTTATGCAATCGATAAAGGAAACAACAGAATATTCTGTGGAGCACAAAAATCGTAACTATTTATAAAACAAATCTTAAATAAGACAAATATACTCTTATTTATGTTTATAGATAAAGTTTTAATAGTTACAATACTGTTATAAATTAAAAACAAAAGGATTCCACATGCCAAAGATTAACAAATATGTTGATATCGATACTGTAGAAAGAGAAGCTAAAAAAGATTATATTGATCGTCACTCACCGTTTATTCACTGTGATGCAACTGCTAAAGTTGGTGAAGTATTTTCTGTTACTGTAAAAATGGGAGAAGAATATACTCACCCAGATGATTTTGATCATTATATCGCTAATATCTCTCTTTTTAATGGAGAAACACTTTTAGCAAGAGCTGATTTTGTTGCTGGAACTTTAGGAAATGAAAAGTCACACACAACTGTAACTTTTAATGTTCGTCCAATGGGTAAAAAACTAAACCTAGTAGCTCAAGCTTACTGTACTAAACACGGTGTTTGGGAATCAACTCCAGTTACTGTAGAAGTAGCTCAATAATATTAACTTCTGTTAGGGATTTACTCCCTAACTCATAACACACTTTCTTTTAACTCTCTTCTTATAAGTATTGATTTAAATATTATTTTAATCTCTTTTGAGATAAAATTAAATAACTTTAGACTTGGAAAAAAATGAAAAGTAATTTATCATTAAAAATAAATATTGTACTAATAACAATTTTGACTTACACCATAATATTTTTATATATAAATAATGATAAGGACATTCGAGTTGACAACATACAAACTCAACAAATACAAACTCTTAAAACACACTATAAACTAGCAACTAAATATTTTAAACTTACTTCTGATACTACTGTAGATATGATTCAAAATGATAAGTTTTTAATTACACTTCTTACAAATTATTTAGATGCATCTCTTTATGAGAGAACTATTATAAGAAAACAAATATATGACAAACTAGAACAACATTACAAAAGACTACAACGAAGAGGTGTTTTACAATTTCATTTTATTATGCCAAATAATGTAACATCTATAAGAATGCATAAACCAAGTAAGTTTGATGATGATTTAACAGACTTAAAGTTTAGTTTTCGTTATGTAAATGAAACTAAGAAACCTATTAGTGGACTAGAACAAGGTAAAACAGACCCTAGTTTTAGAAATGTAAGTCCACTATTCTCAATAGATGGAAAATATATTGGAGCTGTTGATATAGCGTTTGCCCCTGAAATACTGCAAAAAAACATATATGAAACGAACAATGTTTATAGTCATTTTATTTTAAAAAAGGAACTTTTAAAAGCTAGAGTATGGAATAGAAATGACAATAAAAATGACTATAGAGAGAGTATAGAAAATAGTAAATTTGTTGAATATACATATAAAGAATACGATAAAGACTATGAATTAAAAATATTACTAAAACCTCTTAAAAAATCAATATCTTCCAAAATGGCTAATAATGAAACTTTCGCCTTAAATCAGTATAATGGAAAAAACTATAAAATAATTGCTTTTTTACCAATAAACAATATGGAAAATAAAGCGATTGCTTATCTAATATCTTACACAGACAGTACTCAACTAAACAATATGTTTAATGACTTTTATATACTAAATATTATTATACTTATAGGGTTAATTTTATTAGCTTCATTTATATACAAAAATATTTTAAGCAATAAAGAATTAAATCATGAAAAAATAAAATTTTATAATCTATCTCAGTATGATAATTTAACAAAACTACCAAACCGTTCACTATTTTATACTCGTATAAATCAGTCCATATCAATGGCACATAGACAAAATAAAAAGTTCGCTGTACTATTTATTGATGTTGATAACTTTAAAGAGATAAACGATACATATGGTCATTCTGAAGGAGATAAGCTTCTCTATGAGGTTGGTGCTAAAATAAGTACTCTAATACGTAAAGAAGATACCCTAGCTAGGATTGGTGGTGATGAATTTGTAATTATTTTAGAAGAAGTTAAACAAACAATAAACATATCAAAAACTACTGATAAGATTATTGATTTGTTTAGTGCACCTATTAGACTAAATACGACAGAACACTTCACTGCTGTGAGTATCGGAGTTAGTGTATATCCTGATGATGCTAATAGTGCAGAAAACCTAATAAAATATGCTGATATTGCAATGTATAAAGCAAAAGAGGTTGGAAAAAATAATACACAGTTCTATTCATCTCAAATGACAGAAGAAGTTGTTAAAAGAGTAGAATTGGAAAAAGAGCTTAGAAAAGCTATTAAAAATCAAGAATTTATTATTCACTACCAGCCTCAAATAAATGCTACAAATGATGAACTAATAGGTATGGAAGCGTTAGTTAGATGGCAACATCCTACAAAAGGTTTAATCTCACCAATAAACTTCATCCCTCTTGCCGAAGATACTGGACTTATAATTGAACTTGATAGACTAGTAATGAAAATGGCAATGACTCAATTATCAAAATGGTATAAACAAGGATTAAACCCAGGTGTTTTGGCTATGAATCTTGCTATAAAACAACTTCAAGAAAAAGACTTTATACAAACACTAACAAACCTTATGGAAGAAACTGGTTGTAAAGCTCAATGGATGGAACTCGAAGTTACAGAAGGTCAAATTATGACTAATCCAGAAGAAGCTATCAAAGTTTTAAATAAAATTAGTGATATTGGTATAGAGTTGGCAGTTGATGATTTTGGTACAGGATATTCATCTCTGTCATATCTAAAAAAACTACCTATAAACAAGTTGAAAATAGATAGGTCATTTGTTAAAGATTTGCCAGATGATGAGGAAGATGTAGGAATTACTAAAGCTGTTATCGCTCTTGGAAAAAGTTTAAATCTTAATATTATTGCAGAGGGTGTTGAGACAAAAGAACAAAAAGACTTTATACTAGAAAATGGTTGCCAAAATATTCAAGGTTATTTTTATGCAAAACCAATGTCTGCGGATGAGATGGAGATTTTACTTAAAAACTAACCTCTAAATCAGGTGATGGTTTATCTATATAAAAACCTTGTGAGTAATCTATTCCTAACTCTTTAACCTTATCCATAACTGTACTAGAGTGAACATACTCAGCTACACTTTTAATACCAAACTTTTTAGCAAAACCAACTATACTCTCTACAACCATATATGAGTTTTTATCTGTATCTATATTAGATATCAAAGAGCCATCAATTTTGATATAATCAACGTTAATATTAATAATATATGAAAAGTTAGAATAACCATGTCCAAAGTCATCTATAGCTATTCTAGCACCATATCTTTTAACCTCTTTGATAAATCTATCAACTTTTTTAAAATCTTTTATCGCTTCTGATTCTAAAAGTTCAAATGTTACCCTAGATGATACTTTTGAATGTTTTAATTTTTCAATTATAAATTCAAATATATCACTGCTCATAATATCTTCTATTGAAAGATTAATATTAAATTCATAATCATTATTTTCAAAAGCTTTAAATGACTTTTCAATAATTTGTTTTGTAACAAGGTTATAAACTTTTATTTTTTTTGCTATTGATATAAAAAGATTTGGAGATATTACATTATCTTTTTCATCGATTAATCTTGCTAAACATTCAAACTTGGTAACTTTCATAGTTTTGTTATCAACTATTGGCTGAAAATATGGAACTATTTTTGAATTTTCTACCGCATATCTAATTACACTAGATGTTTCAAGGTTCTTTTCATACTCATTTTCAAATTTCATTCTGTCTTCATATATCCAAAATGGCAAATTATTTTCACTCGCATGTTTAAGTGCCATAGAAACCTTAGAGAACATATCTTCTTGATTTGTATTTGCTGATGATGCTAATGTGAGTTCTATAAATATTTTAATATCTTGATACTCAATTGAATGATTTCTAATCTCTTCATAAAGCTTAGCTAAGTACTCTTTCGTATCATAAAAAGACATACTAGTTTCTAAAAGTATTACAAATTCTGCACCCGCATGTCGATAAACAACGTGGTTACTTAGCTTGTTTTTTAGATACTCCGCAACTTTTTCTATTACGTAATCACCTATCATAAATCCATAAAAGTTATTTATAGTATAAAAATTATCTATTTTAATAAATATTAGCCCAGCATTTTCATTTTCACTCAAATCCTTTCTAAGCTGATAAATATTTGGTAGATGCGTAAGGTGGTCTCTAAAGTACCTTTGTATTAAACTTGCTTTACATTCCTCTAGAGAACTATCACTATTAACAAGTTGACTGCTAAGTTCCTTTATGACTTCATTACTCATATTTTCATCAGATATAGAATCATCTAGAGTATAAAGTTTTAAAGTAGTTTGTTTTTTGTCTTGACCTTTTAATAGGACTATATTGGCATGTGGAAATAATTTACTAAGCTCATTTTCCAACTTATGTACTAAAACTGTATTATGAATAACTGATATTATATGCACTAGTATTTTTTTGTTAGTAATATGCCCTAATTGCCTAACCACATCAGGTACTTCAGTAGAAGATGTCAAGTCGTAATGATAAACTTCCAAATTATTATCGTTTAAATCCAAATACTTCTCCACGTAGTTATATATTAAATCTATTATATCACAAAGCCTATGTTACTAAAGTATATTTTAACCACACTTTAAATATACTCTCACTATTAAAGTGACACTTGAGGAAAACGATTTGAAGTCTTACCAAAATCTTGTACTGCTTCAAAATCTTTACCGACGTAAAGCACTTGGATTTAACTATTGTGACCCTTTTTCTGTAAATGAAACAACTACTCAAGAGGTTCCAACAACATTAGAACAATTAGCAAATAATATTTCCACATGCCACCTTTGTGACTTGAGTAAATCAAGAACTCAAAGTATGAGTGGATATGGAAATGAAAATGCTGAGCTAATGATAATAGACTTTAGCGTTTCACAAACGGAAGATTCTCAAAATGCTTACTATAGTGGTAGATCTGGTGAGAGTTTAAAAAAAATGATAGAAAACGTTTTGGGTTTAAAAATAGATGATGTTTATTTTACACATGCCATAAAGTGCAAAGCACTTAATGCGAATATACCATCTGCTTCTGAGTTTAATTCATGTAAATCATACCTATTTTCTCAAATAGAGTTCGTAAAACCAAAAGTTGTAGTAACATTGGGTGATAATGCCTACTACAAAGTCACAGATGAAAGTGAAAACTTTGAAGATGTAAGAGGACATGTTATAGACTTTAAAAAGTATAAACTAATTCCGATATATCATCCAGGATTTCTTCTTAGAAATCCAGAATTAAAAAAGATAACACTAAACGATTTAAAAACTATAAAGAGCTGTTTATGAAAAAAATTATTTTTACACTTTTACTTTTGCCTGCTATTGTGTTCTCACAAAGCTTTTTAATCTCTAATATCCCTATACCAAAAACATATATTCAAGATCTTGATCCTTATGAGTGTGATGAAATATGTATGCAAGAGTATATTGATAACGATATGATATTTTCATTTCTTGCACATGCCACAAATAAACTAGAAAATAGAGCTCAAGATGAACTAAGAACAATGAGTATCTCTATACTAAACCTTGGCTCAACTATTATAAGTAAAAAGCTACACATAGCCCTACTCTTACCTTATAAGAAAATAGGAAAATATGCTTCATCAACTACAAACGCTACTTTTGCTTACCTCATTACAAAAAATCAAGCTTTTGAGTTAAAAAGCTATAAAATTGAAAGTGAAAGTACAGAAGATATAGAGGCAGCTCTTGAATTAATAAAAAATGATGGCTTTGCACATGTAATAGCTCCATTAACTCTTGATGGTGCAAATATAGTATCTCAAATCAACCCTGATATAAATATATTTTTTCCAACTATCAATAAACAAGATTCATATACAGACTCTCCTTACCTTTACTATGGTGGGATTGACTACAAAGCACAAAGTGATTTACTTTTAGAAGAGGCAGTATCTCCACTTGTCATCTTTTATGACAAATCACCAATAGGAAAAAAACTAGCTCATTATGAAGAAGATAAGTTTAAATATGAGATTATTGAAGATGACACAAACATTCAAAAAGTATTAGCAGAAGATAAAAAAACTATACTTTATTCAATGCCAAGAGGTACAACTAATCTAGAAGATAAACTAAAAGAAAATGAAGATATTCAACATGCCTCATTTTTCATAAATACACCTATAGTAAAAACAAGTATGATTATGTCTCAGCTTACTTTATATGATGCAAATGCAACAAATATACTCTCAACCCAAATCAACTATGACCCACTTATTCTTTCTATGACACAATACAATGATAGAAAAGATATGATTATCGCAAATTCTATTACAAAACATAATAATGTTCTTATAGAAACAAATGCTTTACTTAGTAATGATATTAAATACGACTGGATAAACTATACCACAACGGTTGCAATTGATTACTTTTTTAATATGATAACAAATTCAAATAGAGAGTATGACATTGAAGTGGTTGATAATCAAATGATATATAAGATTGAGCTTTTAAAACCTTCTGTATCTAGGTTTGTTAAATATTTTTCTAAACCTATAGACCCTGGTTTAGAAGAGAGAAATAACTAACTCTTTACTTTTAGGGTCTAGCCTTTGAGGTTTTCCCTCAAATGTTATGTAAGCAAGTGTGATTTTCAAACCAAATATTTTTTTATCTTCTTTAAAAATCGCTTGTAAAAGAGTAAAAGAAGCACTCCTCATCTCAAATAGCTCTGTTTTTACTTCGAGCATATCACCAAGTTTAGCAGCTGCAAAATAATCAGCTTCAAGTTTTCTCGCTACAAAATGACCATTTTCAAGTTCAGGGGTAACCCCTAGTTTGAAAAATGAATCACTTCTAGCTCTTTCACAAAAATTTAGATAATTAGAGTGATAAACAACACCACCTGTATCTGTATCTTCATAATAGACCCTTATTTTCATTCTAAACTCCTTTACCTACATCACTTTCAAGCTATTTCATTTTTTGAGATTACAAAAACAATCACTAAATCTTTTGAAACTGAAATCTGTTCTTTTAAAATATTGGTGTAATTGTACTAAAAAAAATAAATATTATAAGTACTAAGAAGATTTTATGTCAAATTTGACTTAATAGTAAAAACTGCTGCTAAAAACACCCTTCAAAGTATGGTATAG
>Ga0209345_10004876_pt1 | contig 12720 bp, 7 predicted proteins | sample Cruoilmetagenom7_FD_187294 | JGI IMG/M metagenome (GOLD analysis project Ga0209345, IMG submission 187294) | Oil polluted marine microbial communities from Coal Oil Point, Santa Barbara, California, USA - Sample 7 (SPAdes) (version 2) | ecosystem: Environmental > Aquatic > Marine > Oil seeps ...
TTTATATTTTTAACTGATTCTTTCTTTACGCCCTCTTATTTGTGAGTTTTTCATGATTTAATCAGATCATACCTGCTGCCGTAAATATTAACTGAATAGTTACAAAATATTTTTGTTACTTTCCTGTAAACACCGGTTTTCGTTTTTCCAGCTTGGCACTTATCCCTTCTGAAGCATCCGAGCTTTTATTAATCTTTTCAACCAAAGCATGAAGATGGCTCCCAAGGGTTGAGTCTATCAGGCTCTGTTCAAAAATTTTCTTTATTGTATACTTAGTCACCTGAACAGCCATGGGGGAGGCTTCTTCAGCGATCTCATGCGCCATTTGCATAGTAACATGTTCAAGTTCATCAGGCTCTGTCACCTGATTTACCAGCCCCATTTCCAACCCCCTTTTTGCATCAATAAGCCTGCCTGTTAAAAGCATCTCTTTTGCAGCCGCAATCCCGATTAAGCGTGCTAAGCGCTCAATGGCAGTATAATAATATGTTCTCCCAAGCTTCACCAGAGGTGCTGCAAATCTGGCGCAGGTTGATGCTATCCTTATATCGGCTATAACGGAAAAATCGAGTCCTGCTCCCAGGGCAGGGCCATAAATCATTGCAATAACAGGCAAAGGGAAATTAACCAGGCTTTCAATGGAGTATTCAAGCCCTTTTATTGTCCGTTCGAATTCCTTTGCTCCACCTGACAAATCGACTCCAGCAGAAAAAGCCTCCTCGCCCGCACCCCGCAGGATAAGGACTCTGGATTTATTTTCTTTTTCTATTTCCCGAATTGTATCACCAAACTTGAACAGTGCGTCAGCATTCAATGAATTACGTTTTTTCGGGGAGTTAAAAAAAAGTGTGCTGACGTATCGATTCTCCTGTTTAATAATTTCCTGTTCCATATGAAACCCATGTTCCTAATGATAAAGGCTTTATTAAAAATAAATTTATTGGGGAGGAGCTATCCCTGTGAAGTTAATTATTCCAGCAAATTTTTGATCAATTTTTGAGTTTTATCAAACGTTCAACCATTTCTTCTACAACTGTGTAAGGATCAAGTTTATTGGCTAATACCTTGTCCACCACGGCATCCAGATCACCTTGTTCCTCCCATTTTTTCTGTACGTAACGGGCGACTTCCCTTTCAACCAGGGTTAATATTTCTTCATGGGCACGTTCTTTGTTCCAGTCTTTTTTCTCATCTTTTACATCGAGATTTTCCATTAAAGCATCCACGAGGTCATCAACACCTTCACCCGTTGCAGCGACTGTTTTTAAAATCGATATTTTTTTAACATATGTATCTGAACTCATATCAAGCATAGCCTGTATGTCGACTACAACCCGATCTGCTCCTTCACGGTCGGCCTTGTTCACAACAAAAATATCGGCTATTTCCATTATTCCGGCTTTAATAGCCTGTATTCCGTCACCCATTCCAGGCACACAAACCACCATAACGGTATCTGCTGTCTTTACAACATCGACCTCATCCTGACCAACCCCCACTGTTTCTATGACTACAAAATCTTTGCCAAATGCATCCATAACCTTGACAATATCGCGGGCAGCAAGACTTAAACCTCCAAGTGCACCCCTTGTGGCCATTGATCTTACAAATACATCTTCAAGGGCGCAGGCATCACCCATCCTGAGGCGATCACCCAGTAAAGCTCCGCCGCTAAAAGGGCTGGAAGGGTCAACAGCAATAACACCTACGCTGTGTCCCCTTTTTACCAGTTCGCCGGTCAACTTGTCCGTAAGGGTACTTTTGCCTGCTCCAGGGGCTCCTGTTACGCCTATAACATGGGCTTTACCTGCTTTTTTATGGATCGTTTTCATTGCATCCAGCCATCCGGATTCCCTGTTTTCAATTTTTGTTATTAATCGGGCAAGGCTTCTAACAGATCCGTTTACCAGATTAGTTATTAATTCATCCCAGTTATTTGTCATTAGTAATATTCCCCGGTAAATCATAGGTGGCCCTGTAAAAACTAATATTAAACCTTTTCAGGGCAATCCATGTAGAAATTAGTTCATAATAATTATAAGTACTCCCCATGGCACGATATGTTCAATAGCTCTAATAGCTCGCTCAATAGCTCATCTCCAAGCAATCATTATTTAGTGCCTGAACGGAAAATGAAAATTTTAGTCTGTCGCAAAAATTGAAAAAATGAGAATTTCCGTTCAGGCGATATAATATATAGAGATTGTCAGAAAATTAATTTCAAGAAGGGAGCATAAGAAAATAGTGCTTTTAGTACACCTTTAACCTGATACCTTACTCAAAACAATGTTCTTAAAGCCTAGGCTAAATTGTTGAGGCCTGGGCAACACCAAACACATCTCTTAATGTGTCACAGATCTCCTGGAGCGTAGCATAACTTCTAACGCAGTTTATGATGTCCGGCATAAGGTTAACCTGTTCATCCTTGGCATTATTTTTTAATGCGGCCAGATATTGCTTCACCTCAGCATTATTACGCTCTGCTTTGAATTTTTTAAGGCTCTCTATTTTACGTGCTCCTGCAGTATCTTTCAGTTCACTCGGATAAACATCTTCAAGGCTTCTCTCTGATTGCACATCAATTTCATGGGGGCCGTTAAAACAGTTTACCCCGACTACAAATTCTTTCTGATTTTCAATTTTGCGCTGTTTTGTGTAAGCGTTTCTTGATACTGATTCCTGCATATATCCGCTTTCTATGGCACCAAGAGCCCCCCCCATTTTCTCGATCTTTTCAAATTCCGCGTTGGCAGCTTTTTCTATATCATCGGTCAATTTTTCCATGAAATAAGAGCCTGCCCAGGGATCATTCACTTCTCCCAGCTTGGCCTCATAAATAAGGATTCTGGTGGCATCATGGCCTAACTGCTGAGCTTCAAGGCTGTGACCCAGACCAAGGGGTTCATCATAAGGAGGCATAGCAGCAAAAGGAATAGCACCGGACATACCCGCCGAAATACCGCCCACAACAGCCCTTGAAAGATTATTAAGGGGCCTTTGAAGTGTTGTGCTTGAACATCCTATATGGGCAGTTGATATCTGCCGGATCATCATTCCCCTGGGATTTTTGGCGCCAAAACGTTCTTTTAACATCTTTGCCCACATTCTCCGGGCTGCGCGCTGAAAAGCAATCTCCTTATAGATTTCCATACTTCCGCCAAAACCATTAAAAGTGACTCTGGGCGCTATTTCATCAATATCAAGCCCCCCATCAATGGCTGTCTGCAAATAGGTGGCCCCGATTGCCATACTGTAAGCAAGATCCATCTCTCGGGTGGCACCTGCTTCACGCATATGGTACCCGCCTATACTGGTAACATTAAGTTTGGGGATATTTTTTGCGCAATAAACTGCTGTATCTCTAAAGAGCCTCAGGGCCGGGCGAGGTGGGAAAATATAAGTGCCCCTTCCTACATACTCTTTTAAAATGTCATTTTGAGGGGTACCCCTGAGTTTTTCAAGGGGAATTCCACGTTTTTCAGCCAGGACAGCATACATGGCGATTATAACCGACGCAGCAGCATTCATTGTAAAATTCGAAGCCACCTTGTCAATTTCAAGATCACCATGATACGCTTCATAAACAGTTTCAAAATCTTTTAAACTGTCTATGGCAACACCCACCTTCCCAACTTCCCCTTCAGCGCGGGGATCATCAGAATCATAACCGCACTGTGTTGGAAGATCAAAAGCAAAATTTGGCCCGCCCTTTCTTCCCAGTGCGTGCATCCGCAGCAAATAATCCTGATAATCTTCAGGGGTACCAAACCCTGCATATTTACCTGCACCGGCGCCACTTGAGGCACCCCATTCGTACCTGGTGCTGGCTATGGCCTGTTTTGCTGCAAAGGCCTGCCACTTAGGGACAGGATCATTCCCGGCTGTATAGGGATAGGTTCCCGGGTAACCAACTTTATTCAGAAAATCAAACCCTTCAATATCCTTGGGCGTATAAAATTTGGTTTCGTTTTCTTTAAGCTTAAATTTTTCCAGCCGTGGTTTTACAACCTTCTCCTCCCAGAGTTCTGTTGCTTTGTCAACTTTTCCCAATTCGTCACTCATAATAAAATCTCCTTATTTTTTAATCAATGCAAAATTAAATGGGTAAATTACAGTTTCCATTTAACTGCGCATCAATGCAAGCAAGTTTTGTACGTTATCCAATGTCTCAAGAGTCATTATAGCATCGGCCAATTCTTCAGCCCTGCTGTTACCGATGGCTGGAGAAGACAGATCTATAAATTTATCTCTAATTTTCACTTTTTTTGTTTTTAGTTCCGGGATGTCGCTCATTACATCCATTCTGGATGTAAAAACTTTACCAGGGCATGTTTCAATTTTAGTAACTGCTTCTAATGCCTTGAATTCATCCGTTGATTCAACAATTATTTTCTGCATCAATTCAATAACAGCAGAATCATTAACCTTTGTATCTGTAAATGCCTTGGTTCCGGTATCTCCCCTTAACAGTGCATTGGCAACACAATATGATATACTAAATTTACCTTCGAGCCCTGTTTTTGGTTCAGTTTTTCCTGCAGCTCCAATGGCAAGTGGTGAAACGTTAATATTTACCGACTTGATATCGTCCAAAGCAAGCCCTTCATCTTTTACAATGGTAAGGGCACCTTCTATGGGAGAATGTGTTGCATGGCAGGAAGAATGATATTTCTGCACAAGATCTTCAACTTCCCATTTCCCACTCAAAATGGCAAGGGCATCTTCATTATACTTTCCACTAAAAACATCTATGAACCCTGATTTCCCTTCTATAATATCCTGGGCACTTGTAAAACCATCTGCAGCCAGCAATGCAGAAATAAGTCCGTCCTGGGAAGCTTTCCCTGCATGATAGGGCTTACACATTGTACCAAAAGAAATCTTAAGGCCTGAGGCCTGGGTTCCTGCCAGGCCAAGAGCAAAAACCGTTTGACCTTCATCAAGGCCCAAAAGCCTGGCACAGCCGGCTGCCGAAGCAAAATGCCCATAAGTTCCTGTCCCGTGCCATCCTCTGATATAATGCTCCATCCCGCCGCATGAAGCAATAGCTGATCCTGCTTTTAATCCCACAAGATATCCAATTAATAAATCTTTTCCAGTCATTTCTTTCCATTCAGAAAGAGCAAGCAAAGCTGGATAAAGGGTTACGGTGGGATGTCCCACCATGGCTTCAAGGGAATCGTCAAAATCAAGGGCATGGGACGCGGCTCCATTAATAAGGGCAGCCTGAACTATACTTTTTTTAATATCAAACCCTATAATAGTTGCCTGCTCATTTCCGCCCATCAGGTCAGAATAATTAACCAGCTTTGCAACAAGGGGATCTTCTTTTCCGGCAAGAGTAACCCCCATCCAGTCCATAAAGGCTATTTTAGCATGTTCAAATGCCGCTTGTGGTATCTTTTCGGCATTGCTGTTAACAATAAATTTTGCAATCGAACGGGTAAAATCCATATTAAAAAACCTCCCCAGTTATTGTAATCGGTTCATCCACCCACCCATGTACTCGACAGGTTGTCTTACCATATTTTTCAGGTCCTCCAGGCAAGGCTACATTTTCCATGGGCAAAAATTATCATTAATGCCCGAATAAAATATTACTTTTTTATTCAGATATTAATTATTTGCAAATATATCTTTTATTACAACAGGAACATAATTTATAACATAATTTTCCAGGACAAAATTGTGATAGATTCACTTAAATACAGCAATTTGTCAACGATTTTTCTGGAATGTTCGCTAAAAAATCGGCTTTTAAGGGTAGAAACTGGGGGTTTAGGTATGGAAGAGACCAGTATAACAAAATATACTAAAATTTTTTTTTATCAAGACCATAGGCTTTCATTTTCCGATTAAGAGTCCGTGGATTCATCCCTGAAATTTCAATAACTTTATTAATTCTGCCGCTGCATCTGTTTAACGCCTGTTTGATATAATTACGTTCAAACTCAAGCAGCTGTTCCTTCAGGGGGGTATTCAGGTGTGGCATTATGGAGGCAGATTCTTCTTGGCCGGAAACAGTATATTCAGCACCGGTGATACAAAATCTGGAAATCATTTTCTCCGAGGTCATAATTAATGTCCGTTCAATTACATTTAACAACTCCCGAACATTTCCGGGCCATGGATATTCCATGGCCTGGTCCATGGCTTTGGTGGAAATTTCCATTGGTTCTCTCCCCATACGTTTTGCAAGATGATTTATAAAATGCCTTGTCAAAAGAGGGATATCGTCTATTCTGTTTTTTAAAGGTGGGACATATATTGGAAAAACATTCAGCCGATAGTAAAGATCTGCTCTGAATTTACCCTGCTTAACAAGATTCATCAGGTCCTGATTCGACGCAGCAATAATTCTAACGTCGACTTTTATCGATTTTTCCCCCCCCACCCTGTGGAAGGTTTTATCCTCAATCAGCCTCAAAAGTTTTTTTTGCACTAACTGGGATGCATTTTCAACTTCATCCAAAAAAATAGTTCCCTCATCTGCCTGTTCAAAGCGGCCATGCTTTATCCCCAAAGCTCCTGTAAATGCTCCTTTTTCGTGACCGAACAACTCCGATTCAAGAAGAGTCTCTGCAAGAGCACCGCAATCGACAATAGCCATGGGAAAATTTTTCCTGTTGCTGTTATGGTGAATCGCCTTTGCAAGCACCTCCTTTCCTGTGCCGGTTTCCCCATAAATCATAACAGTCACATCTAAAGGAGCCACATTTTTAATCATGCCAAAAACAGCGCGTATGGCCTTGCTTTTACCTATTAGATTTCCCAGTCTGTATTTCTCTCCGATCTTCCCCCTTAACTCCCCCACATAATTTTTAAGCTTTCTATTTTCTTCCTGCAAAGCAATTTTTTCACTTATTTTATCAAGAACAATACGTAGATGATCAAAATTTAGCGGTTTTACCAGAAATTCAGAGGCACCCCCTTTCATCGCTTCCACCGCCGCCTCCACAGTCGCATAACCAGTAATAACTACAATTTTAACATGGGGATAAGTTCCACTGATCTGCTTTACCACCTCCTGGCCTGAAATTCCCGGCATGTTTAAATCAGTGATCACAACATCACAATCCTGTTCTGATAATATTTTAATACCGCTGGTCCCGTCAGAAGCAAGAAAAATCTCATGACCCCATTTTGAAAGCCTCAGACGAAAAGTTTTTAGTATTGATTCTTCATCATCTATAACAAGAATTTTTAAATTCATCTAATCAACTATCCTTTATGCTGTAACTATGTAATTCCCATGGAGCGTCAAACAAACAATTTTACTCCCCTCAAGTCATCTGAAAGAAGATATATCAGACCGTTGCAGCAACCGTATTATATCGGTTTTGTTAAAAGGCTTTTGCAATACTCCTATCCCCAGCGCATCTATAACCTCTTTTTTTTCCTGTTCAAGAAAACTGGTCATAAACGCAAAACGATTAAGGTATTCAGGCCGTAAAGAACGAACCTCCTGGTACAATTCAAATCCGCTCATATCCGGCATTTTTATTTCTACCAGCAAAAGGTCGTATTCCTTTACCTTAATTTTTTTTAAAGCATCATAGCCGCTATAAACAGCATCAACACCGCAGCCCATATTCGAGATATGATTTGAAATGTCTGTACATATATGGGGGTCATCATCCACCACTAAAATAGAAAAAGGTATTGTACAAAAATCATCATATTTATCATAATTTGAATCAAAAGAAGATCGGGGTAAGGGAAACCTTATTTCAAATTTTGCTCCAGTTCCATGGGTGGTATCCACAGAAATGATCCCCCCCATTTTTTGAATCATTCCATGAACAATTGATAAGCCAAGGCCCGCACCTTTTTGTCCATGCCTGGTGGTAAAAAAAGGATCGAAGATTTTCGTAATTCGGTCATCAGGTATTCCTGGGCCATTATCCTCCACCAGCAGAATAGCACTCCCTTTGTCAATAAATGTTCTGATAATAATCATGTCCCCTGTACCAGACTCTTCAATTACATTAACAGCATTGCGAACCAGATTTAATAATACCTGCTGAATCTCAATCACACCTGCAACAATAGACTTTATTGCAGGGTCAAGATCGATAATTAATTTAATATTTCGTTTTTTCACTTCATTAATACGAATGTCAACCAGATTCCTTATGACTTCGTTCAAATCTATCATAGTACCTGCGAATGCATCTCTGGCAGCAAATTCAGAAAGATTTTCCACAATTTTTCCGGCCCGCCTGGCATCATCAACTATTATTTTTGCTGCTTCCACGGACTCTTCCACAAGTTCGGAATCCTCCTCAAGATGTTCGGCACATCCTATAATGCTGGTTAGTGGATTATTCAGTTCATGGGCAATTCCTGAAATAAAAAGTTTTAATGAACTCATTTTTTCTGATTGAATTCTCACCCTTAAAGTCTCTTCTTCCAGACGATTACGTTCTGTAACATCATCCATAATAAGAACTGTTCCCCTTGTTGCTCCCAGGGAACCTCTTAAGGAAGCAGCATTTACATCAAAGAGCAGATCCTTTTTCCCGTTAATTTGTAAGATCACCTTCATTTTACCAAAATATATTTTCTCTTTTTCTCTTCCAGCTATCTTTTTCCATGACCGATCAGTCATATATACGCCAAGGCCGGAAAGCCTTTTCCCTTTGATCGAATCAACACTTTTTTCAAGCTTGGTTTTCATGTAAGGATTTACAAACATAACCCTGTCATTCTCATCAAGATAAATAATTCCCACAGCAGCGGCATTAATAAGATTTTGATTAAACAATTCCGTCTCACGCAATATCATTGTAATCTGGCTGACTTCTCTTTCAAGGCGGTTTGAATACTCTTTCTCATGGGCTATCATCAGCTCGCGGAGACGGACCTGCTCAGCTATATCGATAATCTCCAAGGCCAGAAAAGCAACATTCCCTGCTGAATTCATAATGGGGCTCACAGCAAAAAGAAATGTTTTAGGTTTACTCTTTCCCAGGGCAAGGGAAACCTCTATACTCACCTTTTTTCCGGTTCTGGCATACTTAACCGCTCTTTGAAGTTTTTTTTGAGTTTTACTTGAGTGTCCGAGCCAGACAGTATCACATATATATTGTTCTTCGATTTCAGAATGAGTTATACACATTGCATTTAAAAAAGGCTGATTACAGGAAATAACTCTACCTTCCTTGTCGCATTTGGCAACGTATGCACCCATGGAATCGATCCACTGCTGGGTTTCCCACTGCTCTTTCCTGATTTTAGCCTGAAGCTTTTTCTGCTCTGTTATGCTTTTACCTTCGGGAACAATAGCAATTATTTCTCCATTTATGTTGCGCACCGGAGAAATTGAAAAAAGCATGGGAACCCATTTGCCATCCCGATTGATGATAAAATCCTCAATCACAGAATTTTTCCCTGCAAAAGCTTTTGTCATCATATTCTTTGTCAGCGAAACAGCCTCTTTGGAGTAAGCACGCCAGGGAGAATCAAGAAAATCGATGCCAAGCATCTTGCCATATGAGGTATTTATCCTTTTTAAGGCAGCCTTGTTTGCGTATAAAACTTTCCCATTTAAGTCTAAAATCCCCACCATTGTATCCATAGAATCAAGGGTGTGAGCCAGAAGACGCAAAAATTTAAGGGAAGATGCCTCTGGATTAAAATACATTTTTTTAGTTCTACTCATTATCTGGGACCTCGGAAAATCTGTATAAAACAAACAATTTTAAAACAGCCAAGTCGGACAAGACTGCATTACCCAATAAAAAGACAAAAAGTCTTATTGTCATTTCTTCTTTAAATAAAAACAGCTATTTTTACTAATAATTATAAGAAGTTATTGTATTTATTGAAATTTTGGCACCCATGCTGCAGTACTCAATGCCAAGAAGAAACAAAATTACATTATAAATTTATAAATAAATATATCTTTTAAATCACATAATTTTGGCTCTTTTAAAAGCATTACTTTTCATGGACCGTCACATAAATAATTTTACGGCTCTATAGGTCGGCGGAATATTACAACACGCTTTCCTCCCTCTGGACTTTTGCAAGTCTTTAAAATGGGGGTAAGTATCCGACAATCTATAATACCTGTAAGTTATAAGTTAATATTAGGTAATTGTCATTTTAATTTTTAAAACAACCTTATTAAAGGAGAAAGTCGTTATGGCAACAACTGATAAGCAAAACGAAATTAATGAATTACTGGAAAAAAGGCAGTACTGGTGGTGGGCGGAAAAAGCCCGTTCCTCAAGAACCGACTATTTGAGAAAGGCTGTATGGTCAAAAGCAACCAAAGGTGCTTCTTACCTTCCCGGGATCAAAATGGATGAATATGGCCCCATCTTATACGCAGAGGTGTTTGAAAAACCGGAAGCCATTGCCGAGTCATATATGCTTTCCTACGCAAAAGCCCTTGAAAATATAAATGACAATATCCCTGTTTTTATTGTTGATGAATCAAGAATCGTGGGTAATTGTGCATCAGCTCCCCATAAAATTTTCTGGGTTCCCATAGGATCTTATTCCCTGAATGAAGATTTTTTTAACGATAAAGATGACTTGTTAGAAGCCGATACCCGTGATGCTATAAAAAAGGGGCTTGACGTAATAAAACCATGGACGCAGCAGACTCTTACGGAAAGGATTCTCAGTAAAAGACAGATGATCATGGCCAGGACATCCCAAACATTTACAGGGGGTCCCCATCTTGAGAATACAGCTTACTGCACATCCCAGTTTGGGTATTACAAAAAAGGCTTTAATGCAATTATTGAAGAGATCGACGCTAATCTTGCAAAGGCTGATGAGGTTCTGTACAAAGTCGGTGCCAAGCCTGAATTTAAGGATGAAGAATACTATCTGAAAAGAGTCGATTCCTGGAAAGCCATGAAGCTGACCCTTGAATCTGTGATTCGTTATGCAAAAAGGCTTGCCAGGTTATCCAGGATCGTAGCTGAAAACTTTGAATCTGATCCCGCAAGGAAACAGGAGCTTTTAGATATTGCTGAAAGATGTGAATGGGTTCCTGCAAATCCACCAAGAAACTTTGCAGAGGCCCTGCAGTTTGAACATATTCAAACGCAATGCCGTAAAAGAGAAAAGTCGGACGGTTCATGGCCATCACACCCTGATTGGTGGTTCTGGGAATGGTATGAGCAGGATGTGGTTAAAGATAAAACCATTACCAGAGAAGATGCCATGGAATATATGTGCGAATATCTTATTCGTGCATTTGAATACGGAAGCTGCCGTGACAGACAGTACCGTGAGCTCATGACCGGAGATCCAGGACCCTATGTCTGGACCCTTGGGGGAATGGCCCCCGATGGAGAATTAAAGTATAATGATCTTACTAATTTAATCCTCGAGGCAGCAAGACTTGTCAGGGTTGTATCCCCAACTTTTGCGCTGAGATACAATAAGGAAATGCCTGCTGATATCTTAAAAAATGCCTTTGAATGTGTTCGTCATGGTCTTGGGTATCCCAACATAAGAAACGACCAGGTATTGATAAAGGCAAACATGTTCTGGAGCGGCACTCCTGAAAAAGAAGCCCGCACCTGGACTGCCCAGGCATGTATAGTGCCGTGTCCTGAAACAAAAGACGGGTGTATGCCTGCAAGATATTCATCAAGTGCAACCCTGGGGTCAAAATGTGTTGAGCTTGCGCTCTGGAATGGGTTTAATCCTCTGTTTAAGATGCAGATAGGACCCAAAACCGGGGATGTAAAAGAGATGACTTTTGAGGCTCTGGTGGATGCAGTTGTTGAACAGTATAAGATAATGCACTGGGAATCCTGCAAGATCAGGAATATGGCCCGTCTTATTGAGGAAAGAATGGGACGGCCCCATCTTTCCGCCACATATGAACGGTGTGTTGAAGAAGGAATCAATGCTTTTGAAAGGCGGGAACATGGCAACAACTGGATTACAACATTTATCTGGATGGATGGAATGGATGCCATTGTAGCACTTAAAAAACTTGTTTTTGATGAAAAGAAATATACCATGGAACAGGTTTTAGAGATGCTTACTGCCAACTGGGAAGGATATGAAAAAGAACGTATGGATTTTGTCAGAACTCCGAAGTGGGGAAATGATGATCCCTATGCTGACGAAATCATCGTGAAAATTCATGAAAGAATGCGTGATGAAGTCTGCCTTCCTGTTCAGTGCTGGGGTTCAACCGCCAAAGGTGTTCCCATGGTACCTCAGAATATCGCTGCATACACGGCAGCCGGTGCTCTTCTCGGGGCCCTGCCAAATGGCCGGCGCATTGGAGATACATGCTATGATGGGGGATGTTCGCCTGGAGCAGGCCTGGACAAAAAAGGGCCCACAGCAGTATTGCAGTCTGTTGGAAAGCTTACCCATGAAAATATGTTCAGAGCAAATCTTTTAAACCAGAGGCTTTCACCTTCGCAGCTCATCGGGGACAAAGGTTTTGATGTATGGAAATCATATATTGAAACATGGTGTGACCTTGGAATTAATCATGTCCAATTCAACATGGTCGACAACGAAACTCTGCTCAACGCCCAAAAAGAGCCTGAAGACTATAACGAACTTGTTGTACGGGTTGCCGGTTACAGTGCATTATTTACCGGACTCAACAAGAGGACCCAGGACACAATAATTGCACGTACTATTCAGGAGATATAGAATAACTGAATAAAAACCCTGGGCAGAAATTTACAAATCGAATTTGTAAGTTTCTGCTTTGGCATCACTTCA
>Ga0209345_10004877_pt1 | contig 12719 bp, 13 predicted proteins | sample Cruoilmetagenom7_FD_187294 | JGI IMG/M metagenome (GOLD analysis project Ga0209345, IMG submission 187294) | Oil polluted marine microbial communities from Coal Oil Point, Santa Barbara, California, USA - Sample 7 (SPAdes) (version 2) | ecosystem: Environmental > Aquatic > Marine > Oil seeps ...
TGCGTTGCCGCGCTCAGAGACGGGGCAGGGGATTGCTGGCTTTGTTGTAGGCTTTCCAGTCGGTGATCTCAGGGTAGTACATCTCGCGCCATTTGCGCACGCGCGGGTTCATGATGCGCCGCCACAGTGGGGGCACCATCGCGGCCATGGTCATCACCGGATAGCCATAGGGCAGCTGCGGCGCATCGCCCGTGCCATAGGTCTGCAAAACCGGGAAACGCCGGTCGGGTTTGTAGTGGTGATCGGAATGGCGTTGCAGGTTGATCAGCAACCAGTTGCTGGCCTTATGCGCCGCGTTCCACGAATGGCGCGGCTGGACGTGTTCGTATTTTGCCCCGCCCAGATGTTTGCGCGTCAGCCCGTAGTGTTCGATGTAATTGACCAGCTCCAACTGCCAGATCGCGACCCCGGCCTGCACGAGGAAGAGGCCCAGCCCGCTCCACCCGCCCAAGACCAGCGCCAGCAGCAAAAAACCGGCCTGCAGCGCCCAGTATTTGAAAAACGGATTGCCCGGATCGGACCAAGGCAGCCCCTTGCGCGCCAGCATGTTCTTTTCGGCATGAAAGGCCGAGGTCAGCGACTCGCGCAGCACGCGGGGATAGAAGCGGTGGAACCCTTCGTTATAGCGCGCGGTCACCGTGTCGCGCGGGGTGCCGACATGGCGGTGATGCACCAAGAGATGCTCTGAGCGGAAATGTGAATAGAGCACCATGGCCAGCAGGATATCCGCCAGCCGACGTTCGGTCCTGTTCCGCTGGTGCATCAATTCATGGCTATAGTTGATGCCAATGGTGCCGGTGATGACGCCCACGCCGAAGAACAGAAAGATCCGCTCTGCCGTATCCAGATGCGCGGCCCGCGTGGCGTAATAGATCAGGCCAAAGACGGTCAGGAATTGCAGCGGTGCCCAGATCAGTGTGACAAGGCGATACCAATAAAGGTCATCCTCCGTCGCTTCCAGATCAGCGTTGTCGAGGTTTAGCCCCAGCACCGCGTCGAGCATCGAAAACAGATACCATGTCACCAGCGGCAGCAGTGCGATGGTCCAGCCGCCCTGCATGGCACAGAACCACGCCAGCGGGATCAGCAGTAGCGACATCCAGAACGGCAGGGCACGGCTCAGGCGCGCGACGTCTTGAGGAGAGATAATTCGGTTTGCCATGGGTCACCTTACTGCTTCGCGCCAGATATACCGCAGTTCAGTCGGCGCACAAAGCCTGACGCGGCGCTAGCGCGTCAGGTCGAAAGCCTTGCGCATCACGGTGGGCAGATCACTGGGGCTGAATTGGTTTTGGCCGATGAACTCGCCATTTTCAGGCGCGGTGCCATGGCCGACCCGCGCGTGCTGCACGGTCAACATCAGGCGAAAATGGGTAAAGGTATGGCGCACCTCGCCGGGCAGGGGCTGCCAATCGGCGGTCATGGGCGGCGTCCCTTCGGGGCGCGGCTCAGACGTGTCGATCCAGTCAGAACCGGGCCAACCGAGCATCCCGCCAAGCAGCCCTTTGTCGGGCCGTGTCTCCAATAGCCATGCGCCGTCCTCGCGCTGGGCGAGGTAGACCGTGCCGTGGCGCACTGGTTTTGGCTTTTTTAGCGTCTTCTTTGGCAGCAGCGCCGCCGTTCCTTCCGCCCGCGCGAGGCAAGGGTCGCGCCAAGGGCAGATGCCGCAGGCGGGGGACTTTGGCGTGCAGATCGTGGCGCCGAGATCCATCACCGCTTGGGCATAATCGCCGGGGCGGCCCTGCGGTGTGAGCGCCACGGCCCGCGCCATTAATTCGGGCTTTGCTGCAGGCAGCGGCGTGTGAATATCGTAAACCCGCGCCATCACCCGCTCGACATTGCCATCCAGCACCGCATGGGGCAGATCAAAGGCGATGGAGGAGATCGCCGCCGCCGTGTAAGGCCCGATCCCCGGCAATTTTAGCAGCGCGTCATGGTCCGCGGGGAAATTGCCGCCATGCTCTGCCACCACGGCGCGCGCGCATTTCAGCAGGTTGCGGGCGCGGGCGTAGTATCCAAGGCCCGCCCATTCGGCCATCACATCCGCGTCTTCCGCCGCCGCAAGCGCGCCAACATCCGGCCAGCGGGTGGTGAAACGCACGAAGTAGTCTTTCACTGTGGCCACGGTCGTTTGCTGCAACATGACCTCGCTTAGCCAGATGCGGTAGGGGTCGGGCGTGACGCCTGCCATCCGGTCGTGCGGCGGCACACGCCACGGCAGGGCGCGGGCATGGGTGTCGTACCACTCTAGCAGGATCGGCGGCAGCTTGCTGACGGATGTCTTCTCACGCAATGTTTAGGCCTTTCGAGGGGGCAGGGGCTGGTGACGCTGGGGCAAATGGTTATGTATGTCAGCACATTCGGGAAACAAAGCCATGCCGCCACGTCGTACGACTACAAAAGGGTTTAAACGCACCGACAGCCTGCTCTCGCAGCAGATCCGCAAGGCGAGCGAGACCCGTGGCTTTGCGCAATCGCGTTTGTTGACCCATTGGACCGAGATCGCGGGCGAAGCAACTGCCGCCATCTCGCGCCCTGTGGAGGTCAGCTATGGCCGCAAGGAAGGCATCGGGGCCACGCTGACCCTGCTGACCACCGGGGCCAATGCGCCCATGCTGGAGATGCAAAAGGAGCAGCTGCGCGCGCGGGTCAATGCGGTCTATGGCTATAACGCCATCGCGCGGGTGCGGATCACCCAGACGGCGGCGACCGGCTTTGCCGAAGGGCAGGTGGCGTTTGACCACAAACCCAAGGCCGAAAAAACCGCCCCTAACCCTGCGCTGCAACGCAAAGCAGCCGAAGCCGCCAAGCCCGTGGCCGACGAGGGGCTGCGCGAAGCCCTTGCACGTCTGGGCGAGAACATATTGAACAAGAACCAAAGCTGACCAACCTAAAGCTGACGTAACAGACAAAGGAACATCTTATGAATCGCAGAAACGTAATCCTTGGCGGTCTCGCCACACTTGGCGTCGGTGGCTGGTTTGCCGCAAGCAGCTTCGGCTCCTCTCCCCTCGGCAGCACTGCGCTGACGCCTTTCGTTGGTGCCGCGAATGCCCAGACGACTGAAGGCGATGTGGATACCTCAGGTATCACCGAGATGGTCATGGGCGACGAAAACGCGCCGGTCACGATGATCGAATACGCCTCCTTCACCTGCCCGCACTGCGCGACTTTCCACAACGAGACCTTCAAAAAGCTGAAGGCCGACTACATCGACAGCGGCAAAGTGAAATTCATCTACCGCGAAGTGTTCTTTGACCGCTACGGTCTTTGGGCTTCGATGGTGGCGCGTTGCGGCGGTCAGGAGAAATTCTTTGGCATTGCCGATCTGATCTACAAATCTCAGAGCGAATGGACCCGCGCGGGTGAGCCTGCGGCGATCGTCGATGAGCTGCGCAAGATTGGCCGTCTGGCCGGGCTCGATAATGAGATGCTCGATGAATGCCTGAAGGACGGAGAGAAGGCCGAGGCGTTGGTGGCATGGTACACCGAGAACTCCGAAAAGGATGACATCTCAAGCACACCGAGCTTTGTCATCGACGGCAAGAAACACTCCAACATGTCCTATGCCGACATGAAAGACCTCCTCGACGCAGCGCTGGCCGGCTAATGACCGCGCCGCTTGCAGGACTAAAAGTCGTCGAACTGGCACGTGTTCTGGCCGGCCCTTGGGCCGGTCAGACACTGTCGGACCTCGGGTGTGAGGTGATCAAAGTGGAGAGCCCGGCGGGGGATGACACCCGCCAATGGGGACCGCCCTTTGTCACCCGCGACGAGGATGTCACCGCTTCCTATTTCCATTCGACGAACCGGGGCAAAGCCTCTGTCACCGTGGATTTCCGCACCGAGGAAGGTCAGGCGCAGGTCAAAGAACTCTTGGCTGATGCGGACATCCTGATCGAGAATTTCAAAACCGGAGGATTGGCGAAATACGGGTTGGACTATGCCAGCCTGTCTGCGCAGTTCCCCAAGCTTATCTATTGCTCGATCACGGGTTTCGGCCAAACCGGCCCTTACGCCCACCGCGCCGGCTATGATTTCATCATCCAAGGCATGTCCGGGCTGATGTCGATCACCGGCGAGCCGGACGGCCTCCCGCAGAAATCCGGCATGGCGATCACCGATATCTTCACCGGGGTCTATGCCAGCACCGCGATTCTGGCCGCCGTGCACCAGCGCCACCAGACCGGCGTGGGCCAGCACATCGACATGGCGCTTCTGGACTGCGCTGTGGCGATCACTGGCAATCAGGCGATGAACTATCTGACCACCGGCAAGGCACCGACACGGATGGGCAATGCGCATCCGAACCTGACGCCCTATGAGGTGTTTGAATGTTCCGACGGGCATCTCATCATCGCCACGGGCAATGACGGACAGTACCAGCGGCTGTGTCAGTTGCTGGGGCTTGAGGATATGGCCACCGCGCCGGAATACCTCAAGAACGCCGACCGTGTCGCCAACCGGCCCGAGATGATCCGCCGCCTGACCGGGGCAACCCGTCTGCGCAGCCGTGACGATCTGCTGGCCGCTTGTGAGGCACATGGCGTGCCTGCCGGGCCGATCAACGACATGGCTGATGTCATGGCCGATCCGCAGGTCGTGGCGCGGGGCATGCAGATTGAGCTTGATGGCGTGCCGGGGCTGCGGTCGCCCTTCACCTTCTCGGGGGCCGAGCTTTCGCTGCATCGGCCCGCGCCGAAACTGGGCGAAGACAACAAGGCCTAGGGCGGTGGCAGCCTGTCCAGCGCTGCGTGCAGCGCATTGCCTTCGGGCAGGGACAGGCGCACTGGCAGGGTCAGCACCTTGGCGCGGAACTCCATCGGCAGGCGCACCGCGTCTTTTTCGGTGGTGACAAGCTGCGCACCGCGCATTGCGGCCTCAGTTTCCAATCGCAACATCAGCCGCGATGTCAGCGGCTGATGATCCTCCAGCGCCTCGGCGTGCAGGATCGTGGCCCCCAGCCCGCGCAGCGTGGCAAAGAACTTCTCCGGATGGCCGATGCCTGCGAAGGCGAGCACTTGAGAGTCGGACCAGTCCATCCCTGTTTGCAGAGGCGTGAGTTCGGCCCGCGCGTGGGGGAGATCGGTCTTTGGCAGCCTTGCCGCGAAAGCCGCCTGCGCTGCGCCATCCCCAATCGACAACAGTAAGTCAGCCCGCGCCAGACCGGCCGCGACAGGCTCGCGCAGCGGTCCGGCAGGCAGGCAGAGGCCGTTGCCAAAGCCTTTGACTGCATCCACCACAACGATGCTAATATCCTGTACCAGAGCCGGGTTTTGAAAGCCGTCATCAAGCACCACGACACTGGCCCCCGCAGCCTCTGCCGCCTGCGCACCCACCGCACGATCACGCGCCACCCAAACATCCGCGAATGCGGCCAGCAGCAGCGGCTCGTCCCCCACCTCATTCGCGCTGTGCTGCGCTGGATCAACCCGCACCGGCCCTTCGAGCGTGCCACCATAACCGCGTGAGACGACATGGGGGCGATGGCCGCGCTCCAAAAGATATTGCAGCACCGCCATCACCGTGGGCGTTTTGCCAGTGCCGCCTGCATTGATATTGCCGACGCAGATCACCGGAATACTCAACCGCAAGGGCGCCCCGCTGGCCAAGCGTCGCGCGGTGGCCGTGGCATAAAGCGCGCCCAGCGGCTGCAGCAGGCGCGCGCGCCAGTCGGGGCGGGGCAAGTGCCAGAAGTCAGGCGCGCGCATTATGTGGCCCCCATTTGTTCGTCGAGCCGGTCTTGCATCAGTTCAATCACCCGGTCGGCCAGTTCGGCCCCTTCGCTGATCACGTCCCAGCCCGCGTGAGCCATCGTCGCCGCCTGATCCGGCGCGATGAGCCGCGACACGGCGTTGCCAAGCGCGCCCGCATCATTGACGATCCGCGCCGCGCCTGCCGTGGCAAGCCGCCCGTAGGAGGGGAGATAATTTCGCACCTTGGGACCATAGAGCACCGCGGACCCAAGCGCCGACGCCTCAAAGGGATCGCAGCCGCCATGGCCGGACACCAGCGAAGAGCCGAGGAACGACACCGGTGCCACGCGAAAGAACAGCCCCCGGTCGCCGGGGTCATCAGCCACCATGACTTGCGTAGTTTCATCGGGGTAGGGGTCATCCCCCCACCGCATCGTGGTGAACCCGCGCGCGCGGGCACGCTCATAGGCGATGTCGGCGGTGGGGTAGTCGTGGGTGTGCAGGATCAGCAGCAGCCGGTGCGACAGGCGCAGCGCTTGGCGGTGGGCGGTCAGCACGACGGGTATCTCTTCGGGCAGGATCTGTGTGGCATACCAAACCGGGCGACCGACAAGGCAAGCGGACATATCCGCCAAATCAGAATCCGCGCAGCGTAGCGCCTGACCGCCTGCCAATAACGGCGATGTCGCCTCTCCCTTAGTGCGGGGGAGGCCAAGCTGCACAAGGCGCCGCAGCGCGGTGGGGGAGCGGGTGAAGACAAGCTCAAAGGCCGAAAGCAACTGCCGGGTCACGTCGGGCAGCCAGCGGTCCCGGCGGCCATCGAAACCGGCGCTGTCGGCGTCGATCATCATCATTGGACAGCCACGGGCCGAGGTCTCCAGCACAAGGTTCGGCCTCAGCGCCCCCCAAGTCCACAGGCACAAACTGGGCTGCCAATGCTCAAGGAACCGCTCTACATTCTCAGGATGCTCGCTGGGCGCTTGGACGACAAATAGGTCGCGGGCCTCTGTGGTCGGGATGTCATGCGCCGCAGCGCCTTCGGGCAGGGTCACCAAAACCGCCACCCGGTCGCGCATCGCCATCAGCCGTTTGGCAAGGTCGAGCACGGCCAGCACATTGCCCGCCTCGGCGGCATGCATCCAGACCAGTTCACCTTGGGGGCGCGGTGCATAGGCAGGCGCGCTTTCGGCCCCACCCCGGCGCACGAGGGCGCGATAAGCCGTAAGCCCCAGCGACCGCGCCGCCATGGTGGTTTATTCCAGCTCTTCGGTAGAGGAAGCCGAGGTTTCCTCGTCGCGCAGGCGGTGCAGGTGGGCGATGTAGTAGCGCATGTGAGCGTTATCCACGGTGCGGTGCGCTTCGGATTTCCACGCATCATAGGCGCTGGCATAGTCCGGGAAAATGCCGACGATATGGATGTCGTCGACGTTCTTGAACGCGTTCTTGGTCGGGTCGATAAGTTCGCCCCCGAAAACAAGGTGCAGGCGTTGGGTCATGGGACTGTCCTTTGATCTGTCAAAGCTGCGGTGCTGCGCACAGTGCCTAGCAGATAGGGCCAGTCACGCAAGGGCGTCGATCAACGCGCGGTGCAATGCGGGGCCGCCCGCGACGATGCCGTCCACGCGCGGATCAGGGTTGTTGAACCTGAGCGGCGCGCCCGTGGCGGTGGCGCAGGTGCCGCCCGCCTCGGCCACGATCAAGGTGCCAGCGGCGATGTCCCATTCCCATGTGCGGCGCAGAGTGATCATCGCGTCAAAGGACGCATCGGCCACCAGCGCCATGCGGTAGGCAAGCGAGGGGCGGTAGCTGCGTTTGAACACGGGCGGCGCGCCGCCGTGCCAGCGTTCGGCCACCAGCGCGGGGCGGGCGGCAAGCACCGTGGCCTCGGTCAGATTGGTCTGTAATGAGCTGCGGATCGGCGCGCCGTTCAGCGTCGCCCCACCCCCACGACTGGCGGCGTATAGCATGTCGCGCATCGGCAGGTAGACCACAGCCGCCGTGATCTCGCCCGCCTCTGCTATAGCCAGCGAATGCGCCCAAGTGTCGGAGCCTTCGACAAAGCTGCGGGTGCCGTCGATCGGGTCGATGATAAAGACCCGCTCATGGCCCAGCCGGTCGGTATTGTCCTCGGTCTCCTCCGACAGCCAACCATAGTCGGCGCGTGCACCGCGCAGTTCCGCCAGCAGCAGGTCATTCACCGCCAGATCGGCCTCGGTCACCGGGCCCGCGTTATCGGCCTTGTCCCAGCGTTTCGCTGTGGCCCCCGTAAAGCCGCGCGCCACAGCACCCGCTTTGCGCGCAGCGTCGATCAAAAGGGCAAGGTCATCCTCAGGCACCGGCAAGGGTCATCCCCGGCACCAGCAGTGAGGGCACAACCCGGCTGAGGTGCGTGCGCGCGTCATTGGCCGGGATCATCGCCCGCAGCATGTCGCGCAGGTTGCCCGCGATGGTGCATTCGTTGATCGCATGGGTGATCTCACCATTCTCGACCCACAGGCCCGACGCCCCACGCGAATAATCGCCCGTGTTGGGGTTGATCGTGCTGCCGATCATTGAGGTGACCAACAGCCCTGTGCCCATTTCAGCAATCAGATCGTCGCGGCTGGCGTCCCCTTGGGTCAGCGCGATGTTCCAGTTCGACGGCTGCGGGCCAGAGCCGGTGCCGCGCGCCGCGTTGCCGGTGGGGGCAGCCTCCAGCTTGCGCGCATTGGCCAGATCAAGCGTCCAACCTTGCAAGATGCCTTTGTCGACAATGGCACGCTGCTGGGTCGGCAGCCCTTCGGCGTCAAAGGGGCGGGAGCCAGTGGCACGGATGCGAGTCGGGTCTTCGATCAGCGACAGGCCTTCGGGCAGCACCTGTTCGCCCATCGCATCGCGCAGGAAAGACGCCCCACGCGAAATCGCCTGACCGTTGATCGCGCCGAGCAGATGACCGATAAGCGAAGCGGCGATGCGTTCGTCAAATAGGACCGGATAGCCGCCAGTGGGCGGCTTGCGTGCGTCGAGCCGCGCCAGCGCCCGTTCGCCCGCGCGGGTGCCGATATCCTGCGCATCGCGTAGATCGGCCTGAAAGATGCGGCTGTCGCCGTCGTAGTCGCGCTCCATCCCTGTGCCGCTACCGGCGATGGCGACGCAGGACAGCCCACGTTCGCTGCGGGCATAGCCACCCTCAAAGCCGTTGGTCGCGGCGAGGTAGATTTCCTGCGCCCCATAGCCAGCGCCCGCTGATTGAACTTGGCTTACGCCCTTGACGGCCAATGCAGCAGCTTCGGCGCGGGCGGCGTCATCTTGCAGGGTTTCGGGGGAGGGCTCGGGCGTTGCGTCATAAAGCTCCAGCCCTTCCGCATCACGGCGGGCAGAGAGTTGACCGGGGTCGGCCAGCCCTGAATAAGGGTCTTCGGGCGCTTCGCGGGCCATGGCGACGGCGCGTTCGGCCATTTCCTCAATCGTGCGTGATGACGTGTCGGAGGCCGAGACGCTGGCCGAGCGTTGCCCGACAAAAACCCGGAGCCCGATGTCTGTCCCTTCCGAGCGTTCGGCCTGTTCCAGTGCCCCGCCACGCACTTCGATCGAGACGGAGCTTGCCGTGATCGCCATGGCATCGGCCGCATCTGCACCGGCGTTTGTCGCCGCCTGCAAGAGGGACTTGGTCAATGCATCAAGGGCTTCTGGCATGGTCTGGCTCCGATTGGGTTGCAAAAGGGGTAATCCCCCGCCCCGAGAGGGGCAAGGGCAACACAGTATTTTCCCGAGCTGGGAGGACGCGGCGCAGGCCCGCGCAGAGAGGTTATTTGATCTGCTGACCGTTGGCGAGGATGCCGCCCTCTTCGGTGAACTCGATTTTGGAGGTCAGAGAATCTTCGCCCTCGCCCGGCACGGTAAAGAGGCCCATCATCATCCGAGCGCCCAGTGCCTGTTCCTGCGGGATCAGACCCATGGTTACCAGTTTGTCCAACAACGCCACGCCGCCGATCAACGACAGGTCCAGCGCGCCGACGGGTTTGGGCATCCCGGGCACGGTTTCCATATCGTTATTGTCAAAGGTGATCGCGCCTGTGGCATCGAACTCTGCCCCCGCCACGTCAAGCGAGACTTTATTCACGTTCAGTTCGTGAATTTCGCCGGGCACCTCATCGCCCATGGTGGCGGTCACCTCGGGGTCCATCAGTTCGAACAGCAGCTTGGCCTTGCCGGTTAGGTCCACAACAAACGTCGCGGGGTCGCGGGGCAGTTGGCCGGTCGGGTCAAAGATGCCCCAGATCATGTCGGACATCTTGAAGCTGTCGAGCGTGACGCCAAAAGCAAAGTCCTGCGGTTCTTCGGACTTCATCACGGGCATTTTCAGGTTAAAGGCGCTTTCCGCCATGCTGAACTGGATCGGGAAGGGCATATCGGCGGCGGTGACGCTGACTTCGATGTCCTGCTGGCCACCCTCATAGACCATCCCCTCTGGCCCCATGGCCACACCCAGTTTGGCACCTGCTGAGCCGGTTACCAGTTGGAAATCGCCATTTTCAGGGTCAGAGACCTGCATGTCGGTACGGCCCGCGCCAGCGGTAAAGCTGCCGTCAAAGGTAAGGCCTGCGCGCATCATCGCGGCCATGTCAGAACCAGCTTCCAGCATCGGCAGCGCGCCACTGCCGTTAAAGACCACCTGATCGACGCCGCCTTTTACCGCAACGCGCGCGGGGTCATCGGGTGTTTTCATCACCACGTCATACTGCAGGCTGTCGATACGCCCTGATTGGTCATAGCGGCGCGTCTCGGTCCCGGTCATCTCGGTCCGGCTGCTGACGCCGCTGCCGGTGACGCTGAACTTGGCCTCTTCTTCGGTATAGCTCTGCGTGCCGACCTTGAGCCCCGCAAGGGTGAGCGAGATCGTGTCGGCGGCATAGTCGTATTGCAGCGCGTCGGGGCTGCCACTGGCGCGCATCACGGGCGCGGTCTGGGCGTAGTTCAACACCATCGACACCGGTTCATCTTCGGGCGTTTCGGGGGCGACATTGATGGTCATCGGCATGACATTGGGCATGCGGACGTTGACTGCGCCGTCACTCTCGGGCTCAAAACTCAGCGTGCCGAGCGACATAGAAAAGTCGCCACCCTCTTCGATCATGTCCATCTTCAGAGTCACATCGCTAACCGTCAGGTCTTCGCCATCAAAGGCTTCGCTTGCCTGAACCTGATAGCCCATGCTCTCCATGTATTGGCGCCAATCGCCCCAAACCTCTGCCGGGGTCAGATCGGCCCAGAGGGCCGTCGATGCCAGCGATACCGGGAGAGCGAGAAACAGCGATGCTGTGGGAATGCGGGACATCGGAAAATCCTTTTCGGCAATGAGTTGCGCATAGAGTCTGCCAATCCCCGCACAGGGTCAAGCGACGCGAGGCTGGACCCGGATTGATCGGCGGATTACCACAGCCCTCAAGCAATGTACCAAATTAGCATAAGGATCACCACATGGACATGACAGGCAAGACGATCATGATTACCGGCGCAAGCCGGGGCATCGGCGCTGCCGCCGCGCGTGTATTCGTTGAGGCAGGCGGCAATGTCGCCCTGCTGGCGCGCAGTCAGGATGCCATCGCCGATCTGTCCGGCGAACTGGGCAAGCAGGCCATCGCCATCCCCTGCGATGTGACCCGCTATAACGAGATGTCCTCGGCGGTGGAAACAACGCGGCAAGCCTTTGGGGGCCTTGATGTGTTGATCAACAACGCCGGCGTGATTGATCCGATCTCCCTCATGGGGGAGGCTGATCCGGCTGATTGGGCCAAGGCCATCAACATCAATGTCACAGGCGTCTTCCACGGGATGCGCGCAGCCCTGCCGGTGATGAAGGACGGCGGCGGCGGCACGATCCTGACGATCTCTTCTGGGGCGGCCCATGGTCCGGTTGAGGCCTGGAGCCATTACTGCGCCTCTAAGGCTGCGGCGAACATGATGACCCAATGCCTGCACCACGAAGAAGGCGGCAACGGCATCCGCGCCATTGGCCTGTCGCCCGGCACCGTCGCCACCGACATGCAGCGCGACATCAAACAAAGCGGCGTGAACCCGGTCAGCCAGTTGGACTGGGAAGTGCATATTCCCGCGGATTGGCCCGCGCGTGCCCTGCTGTGGATGTGTGGCCCCGAGGCGGATCGCTTCTTGGGCGATGAGATTTCGCTGCGCGATGAAAGCATCCGCAAGGCGGTGGGCCTGATATGATTGAGCTAGACCGCGCGGGCGACATCTGGACCGTCACGATAAACCGCCCCGACAAGGCCAATTCGCTGACCCACGCCATGTTGGTCGAACTGGCCGAGATCATGGAGGCGGCGCAAACCGCTCGGGTGGTGATCCTGACGGGGCGGGGCAAGGTGTTCAGCGCCGGGGCTGATCTGGAGGAAGCCCGCGCGGGTCTGGCGAAGTCGGACGTTTGGGAGCGTCTTTCGGGTGCGGTGGCAGCGCTGCCGGGGCTGAGCATCGCAGCCCTCAACGGCACGCTGGCCGGGGGGGCGATGGGCATGGCGCTGGCCTGCGACCTGCGCATCGCGGTGCCGGGGGCAAAGTTCTTCTATCCGGTGATGAAGCTTGGGTTTCTGCCGCAGCCGTCTGATCCGGCGCGGATGGCGGCGCTGATTGGGCCCGCGCGGACCAAGCTGATCTTGATGGGCGGGCAAAAGATCGCGTCGGACGAGGCGCTGGCCTTTGGCTTGATCGACCGCATCGTGGAAGGGGAAGACCTGCTGAACCACGCCGCCGAGCTTGCGGCCGACACGCGCGCCGCCTCTGCCGAGATTGCCAGCGGCATCAAAGAAATGTGCGCGCCAGAGGGCGGCGTTTTCGATCCGCAAACGCGCAGATGAGCGGCGCTGTCGTTATCGGTGGCGGGCCTGCCGGGCTCATGGCGGCAGAGGTCATGGCTAGCGCGGGCCTGCCCGTGACGCTTTGTGAGGGCAAGCCTTCGGTGGGGCGGAAAATTCTAATGGCGGGCAAATCGGGGCTGAACCTGACCAAAGCCGAGCCGTTCGATCCCTT
>Ga0209345_10004878_pt1 | contig 12717 bp, 12 predicted proteins | sample Cruoilmetagenom7_FD_187294 | JGI IMG/M metagenome (GOLD analysis project Ga0209345, IMG submission 187294) | Oil polluted marine microbial communities from Coal Oil Point, Santa Barbara, California, USA - Sample 7 (SPAdes) (version 2) | ecosystem: Environmental > Aquatic > Marine > Oil seeps ...
CTTTGGATCTCTGGTGCCGCTGTGATGTATGGCCCAGGCAAGAAGATAGTAAAGTCAGTATTCGGCAAGAGAGATCCAAAGACTGGTAAGTTAGACCCAAGATCTGGCAATTCTATCAAGGGTGCCAAAGACATGTTGCAGAAGACTTCAGGTAAGGTAACTAACCTTGCCAAGGTAACTGGAGGTAAAGTCTTGCCGATTGTAGCTGGCACAGGCTCGGTTGCTGCAACTGGTGCTGTGGTGGCGGGAAGTAGAGCTGCTGCTGCAGTTAAGACCCTAAGTTCTGTCGCCAAAGCAAACCCAACAACAGCAGTTGCAACAATCTTACCTGCTGCAGTAAGAGCTGCTGCTGGAATTGAGGATGATGACTCATTCTCTGACAGTGCGATGGATGTTCTTGAGTTTGCTGCTGGAGGTGCAGCTGTGGGATCAGTAATACCTGGAGTTGGAACACTGGTAGGTGCTGGAGTTGGCCTGGCTGCAGGATTAGCTAATGAAGCTTACGAGTATTTCTCAGAGCCAGATCCAGTACCAGACAACAAACTAGGCCCAATTAGTAACATAAGTGATCCCAAGGCAATGCCAACACCTGTTATAAACAACATTGAGGTAAACACATCCGTTAACAAAGACGGCGTATCCACGGAAGTAACAGAAAATGGAGACCAGATCTACCTTGAAGAAGGTGATGCAAATGGTTTCTCTAACTAGGAGGCAAACATGCAAGAACATTTTGGACAAGAAGTTATATTGACTGTACATGATTTAAGTGGAGACAAGATTGTTCTTGATGCCTCCGGGCTGAGGGTGGATTTTGATGTTAGGCTTATCGATGGGTTTAGTAGGGCCACCTTTACCATCTACAATTTGGCAGAGGCATCAATAAGAGACATATCAAATGGCGAGAACTACGTCACAGTGAATACCAAGCTTCATGGCAAGAAAGAATTTACTGTGGCGAATAGTTTTTATATCAGTAATGTCCTAGAGGAGAGGAAGTTACCCAACAGTGTAACCACATTGTACTGTCTAGACTCTATGAAGAGGCAATTCTTAGAGTCTCAGATAGACATCAGTGTCAAACTTCCAACACTTCGGAGGGAGATGAGGCAAGCTTGTGAGCAAGCGGGAATGAATAGTGAAATACGATACCACTCATTTCCATTTGGTAAGGTAGATCAAGTATCCCCTAGGAAAGTACCTACACCCTTGCAAGGAAGTTTACAGTCCATTATAAGAAAACTCCAAGGGACTTACAAGTTTAGGCTATACACTGCAGCGGATGGTGGGCTTGATTGCCTGTACTTACCAACCTTGGGCGAGCTTAAGTCTACATACCTAAATACTCGGAATGCTACAGTGAAGTTAGATGTGGTTAATATGAAGTCTAACCCAAAGATTGGGCCAGGATCTCTTTTAATCACCTCCAACCTAGATGGGAACATTAGGCCAACCTCACTTCTTGATATTGCAGACCTATTTCAGATTCCTGCAGTTGGAACTAGTGTAAGTGAGGAAAGCCTACAGCTTATTAATACTTTCCTAAAAGATACTATCTCAGGATTTACCAAGTATCAAACTATAGCTGTGAGGCACACTGGATCTAACTTCACAGCAGAATGGAAGACAGTAGCAACTGCCACTTCCCCTTCAGAAGGTAAGAGAATGTCCCCACTAAGTTGGCAGAGAGGTACATAAAATGGCAAAAGCCACACCAGCTAGAATCAAATATTTCATAAATGAGACTGAGCAGGATATTAGATTCCACTCAGTCATCTCTGAGACACACCAGGCTAAGTCAGAAGTAACGAAATACCCTGTACAAACTGGCTTTCAAGTAAGCAACCATGCGATTAGGCAGAACAGGATAGTAGTAATAGAGGCTATGATCTCCAACCACCTGGTCGCTGGTGGCAAAACCTCTTATCAGTACTCAGTAAGTGACAATAGTAAGACTATCTTTAAGGCTTTGAATGACTTAGTTAACTTAAAGATACGGACTAAGGTGCTAACCAATCTTGGAGAGTACAATCCAGTAGTATTCACTAGCTTCAGAACCAAGCAAGAGGCTGGGCTAGTGGATTCTATGAAACTTATCTTAACTGGGGAGGAGCTGCAGGTAGCTGAAGTTGTAAGCAAGTCTGCACCAACCCCGCTAAGTTGGAAGAAGGTTCCTAATCCATTACTTCCCGCCAAGAATGAGGCAATAGAGGCCACAGGGATTAGGCTTGCTGCAGGTGCAGAACTTGATGAAGCTAATATAAGTCTGGGGAGGTCTTTCTCTATAAGTGGCACTAACAATGTAGGGGACGCAGTAAAGGTAGTTTATGAGGCAGTTGGGTATGATGACACCACAGGATCTCATACTTATGCCATCCACACTGATGATACTAGCCTGTTTGATAAGGCAAAAGGGATTGTTTCTGGGGAGTTGGGTGGAGTTGCTGCATCAGTTAGTGCAGGTGCATACCCACTTAGTAAATGTTTGTTTGAGGGAGCTGCGGATATAGTGGAAGAAGAAATCCTCGATAAAGTAGACACAGCCATGGGCAAACTTAAAGAATCCTCATACGGGGCACTCTATGGACTTACACAAATGTCAAGCAATGATGTAGGGCAAAGTATAATTGGAATGTCAGCTGGATGTATGGTAAGGACTGCCACAAACTATAGAGACAACTTCCCATACCTGCCAGGGGAATCTTTACCAACACCCCAGGATATGATTAGGGGTGCAGCCAGTATTGGGAGAAGGTTAGCAGGAGTCCCTAATGAGAATGATGCAGAAACAACTAAACTAGCCCTATTAACCAGGGTTACTTATCCAAAATAGGAGTTAACATGGAGTTCGAAGATTATAACTTCAACCTACCTGGGAGGATTGTTGAGTATTTCCCAGAAGATCAAACAGCTACAGTAAGAATATGTGCAGAAAGAAACTACGACTCTTCTTCAGAACTAGGTGCAAGTAAGGAAAGAGGTTTGTTACAAGGCGTCCCAGTCCACACTCCATCTGGGGGTGGTTGGTCTATGACTATGCCAATAAAGGTAGGCGACACTTGCATACTATTCTTCAGTCAAGTTGGCTATGACCATTGGCTATTTGAAGATAAGGACACAGCAGGTTTGTTCCAAGGAAATCCAATGTTCTGGACTGATCGAAAGTTTAGCTTGCAGGATGGGTATGCCTTAGTTGGCCTGAATACAATGCAAAGGGTAGTAAAGAACTACTCGCCAGTACACTCTCAGTGGAGAGATGAAGAGGCTACACAGTTAATTAGTCTGAACTCTGATGGGTCAATTGATGTAAACAGTTTAAGTAAGGTAACTGTAACAGCACCAAAGGTTGATGTTGTAGCATCTTCCAAGGTAACAATTACATCCCCAAGAACAGAGATAAGAGGCGTACTAGATGTTTATGGAGACACTCATATCTATGCAAACCACATAGTATCTGGCCTTCACACTGCCGCGATAGATTGTATTGGTGGAGGAATTAGTCTGAAGAAACATACTCATACTTCGAAAGTGCCAGGAACACCTACGAGTCCACCACTATGAGTACTTACATGGCATTGGACAAGCAATCATATGACATCATCTTCCAAGAAGGTGGAGGAATTGCTCGGGTGGACAAGGGTAGGTTTGTGGTACAGCAAGTATCCAGCAAGCTAAAGACAGAACTGGGAGAGTGGCTACTAGATCCTAGCGTTGGCTGGGTAGGTTTAGATGATTTTGAGAAGAACTTTGACCTATTTGACATAGAGGATAGGGCAAAATCTATCACACTAAACACAGATGGAGTATTGTCTGTAAGCCACATAGGTGCCACCTACGAAGGCAGGTACCTGAAGATTGATATGGTAGCACAAACAATCTATGGAGAAATAGACTTAACAATACCTTGGGGTATAACATAATGGCAGGATTAACAGATGAAGGGTTTCTGGCCCTATCTCATGAGGAGATAAAAGAAAGAATCAGATCTAGGATCGAAGTATTAAACCCTGGGTTTGACTTTAGCCCAGAGTCTCCAGATGGGATGAATATTGAGATTTTTGGTTACGAGCTATCACAGCTTTGGCACCAACTAAGCCTAGTATATTATTCAGGAGATCCTAGGGTAGCAACAGGACAAGGCCTAAGAAACATTGGATTGATCTCTGGTGTACTTATGAACAATGCAGATAGAAGTTACGCAACAATAGCCTTAGAAGGTGTTGCAGGGACAATTGTACCTAGTGGAAGTATTGTCTCAAATGTATTTGGCAATGAATTTGTCACTGAGTTTGAGGCTGTTATCCCATCTAACGTCAACGCAATTGCTAAGGTAGCTGGATTACTTCCAGTTGAAGCTGGCACATTGATTACGATTGAAACTCCAGTGGCAGGGTGGGATTCTATCAGCCAACCTAATGATGGTGTCATAGGCACTGAGTTTGAAACAGAGCAACACTTTCGCAATAAGCGGACTAGATCTGTTATGATTTCTTCAGAAAGTGTGGTAGATGCCTTAAGAGGAAAACTAATAGGCATTGGCTTAGATCAAGTAAACATAGCTGTAAATGACACAATAGGTGCTACACTAGATGATGGAACACCACCTGGACATATTCATGTAATAGTGACAGACTCGATAGTAAGTGACCAATTAATTGCAGAAACAATCTCACGGTATAAGAGCCTGGGGACGCCTACATATGGATCCACTGGTGTAACAATCACAGACTCACAAGGTCATCCACACCTAATTAACTTCAGTAGGTCAACAGCAGTTCATACAGCGATTCAGTTGGATGTTACATTCTTATCTGAGGATTCCTCAGGTGCCGTAGATAGTATCAGAGCAGGCCTTGCAACTTTTGTAAATGGTCTTATCTCAGGTGAGGATGTGGTCTGGTCAAGGATGTTCAGTATCATTACTCCACATGGAAAGGCTCAAGTCAACCACTTGTATATCGGAGTTCTAGGTACAGTATTGGGAGCAAGTAACATCACAGTTCCCGATGGACAGTTTGCTAATATCGATCCAAACGATATAGTTATTACAACTACCTAGGAGGTCTTATGCCAGTATTTCAGGAGAAAGACTTAGATAGTGTGGTGACTGGGAATAGGGGATCTGAGGTATACGACTGTATGCTGCTTAGGCAGTACATAAACAGCACCAACTTCCGTGCATACTCAGACGCATTCTTGGTTGAATTCGATACCCTATTTGAGCAAGTTGAGCGAGTGTACTTAGGTAGGTTCCTAGAGTATGCAAAGGGAGAGCAGCTGACCACACTAGGACATGTTGTAGGAGTCAGTAGAGAGCTTACACTTGAAGAGTTAAACTTTGGCTTTGAGCTAACATCCCTGTCAGGCACATTTACCACTACTGGAGATGCTAACTTAGGTGAGAGATTCTTATCATTAAATCCTGAGATAGTCCAACTAAGTGATAGTGTGTTCAGAAGAGCTGTTAGGGCCAAAGCACTATGTAATGGGGCACAGTTCCATAATATTGAGTTTATGTATGATGTCATAACAATACTAATAGGCAGAATACCCTCAGTACTTAGGCTAGAACATGACATAAACATACCAAACGAAGGTCAGTTTGGGTTTCTTGACTCAACCAACTCAAATACTTTTGGGTCTATTGGGGATATAAGCTTAGGTGGTGTCTGGGAATCTATGAACCCTACCTACAGTTACTCAACAGAGATTAGAAATAACATCATACTTACCTTAAAGAGGAGTGAATCACCAACAGAAACACTAAGCCTCATAAACGTAATGAAGAAGTACTTCCTACCAGTAGGGTACAAACTAGAATTTAACTTAATTTAGGAAAGATCATGGCGAAAAGAATACTTCCCACATGGGCAGAAACTGCAACAACTGTCTCTAACGGAGATCCTAATCTGGCACCACCTGGGTCTACCTTACAAACTCTTGGTTGGGGAATTGTGAAACCCGTAGTCCAACATATGAATTGGATGCTCAATAGCATAGGCCATTTTATCAAGGCCAATAATACGGTACAAGTAAAGATTTCTGGATATGAAGCAGAGGCTGGAGAAAACATCTTAATCGACAACCTTGCCGGGGGTGGGGCAGGTCTATTACCTAGCCAGCCAACTGACAGGCAGAAAGTGTCTTTCGGGGGTGTTGGCCCATACTCAGTACATCCTGTGACCATCTCTGGTAACGGGAATGACATCATGGCCACTGGAACTACAGATGTGGAATTGGATATGGATGGACGATCAATTGAATTTGTGTGGGATGAAACTGCCACACTATGGCATGTTAACTTAGGAAACCTCAAAGGAGAAGTTTAATGACTGCATCAAAAGCATCTGGCTACTTTAAGTTAGGAACAGCTGGACTAAGTATAGTTAGTCCTCCAGAGAACAAAACTCCAAGTAATGGAGACATTATAGGCACGCAGAATCCACTATTAGAGTCTGAGGGATACAAAAGCCTCTATGGCATGAAGCAACTTGCTGCGGAGTTTATTGTATACGATGCCACTGGCCAGAACATTGTCCAGCAATCAGGCATACTAACTCCAGTTGATGGCAACCCTATCAATAGCTGGGAAATCCCCTCTCCTTTGCCAATGTCATCTAGTTACATGTGGAATCATAAGTTTCGCTCTGTTGATGGCGAGGCATACTCAGAGTCTCCACTAACTGCATTTAGCGTACCTTCAGCAACAATTGTAGCACCAGTAGTGCTAAGTCCAGTTAACTCGGAAATCACAAGCTCAAACAACATCGTAGTACAAACAACTCCATTTGCAGTGTTAGGTGGGATTCAGACACACACTGAAACAACGATTGAGGTTGCTACAGACGCAGGTTTTAATAGTATTGACCAGACAATTGTACAGAACTCTGGAGATCTTATTAACGTTCCGATAAGCCTGACTAACTCTGGTACCAGCTATTATCTTCGGGTTAAGCACAAAGGTAATGTCACCAACTACAGTGGTTGGTCAGATGTAGTAAGCATAACATCTGCTGCAGATTTTGTGTTTGCACCAATTATTACTTACCCAAGATACTCTGCAGGTGTGCAAGAGAGTATGGAAGCCACCAGTGCACCCTTTGCAGCAAATGGTGTGGCACAGGTGCATGTAGCATCGATCTGGGAGGTGTACGAGAATGCTGATTTAACAGAGTTGGTTTGGTCTTCAGGTGTGTCTAACACATCATTAACCTCTGCGCAAGTTATTAACCTGAAAGAGGCTAGCACTTACTTCTTGAGAAAGAAAGATGTTGGTAGTGTGACTGGGGAATCTGATTGGTCAGAGACTGTTATCTTCTATACTGCAGGCGAGTTCTATGATTGGTCGTTGTGGGATGGTAGTGCTGATGGGCTGGAGATGTTATCTACAACAACTACAGCTAATGGTTACGGGTTAATTAGATTAGATGAGGGCAAGTATCTAGCTAGCATTGATGGGGGTCTTGGTGGTACAAATATCGTAAGTATGAGTGCACAGGTGATAAGCTCCTATGGACTTGTTGTTGAAGAGGGAGAAGTAGTTAGTGTCACTGGATTCCCAAATGTACCTTCCATAAATAATCCAGTCGTAGGGAATAGGGGATTAGTAAGGGTCGATGAAGAAACTGCCATATCTTGGGCTACCCAAAGAACTAATGTAGGTTCGGCATATGAAACATCGATCTACATGGTGCCAATAACTATCTCAGGTGGTACCCTAGAGTATGGTGCAATACAGAGTTTTGAAATAGATACAGCCTCAAACTTAGTAAACGTAGCTCATGTTAGGTTGCTTCCATATAGTGACTCAAGAGTAGTTATGGTTTGGGACACAGATGGTGCGTCAAATATAAACATACAAGCATTAGATATAACAGGAACTTACACTCCAGTAGGGACTCCAGTGCAGGTTGTTGGAACTCCTAACGACCGATTTAGAGCAATTCGAATCTCAATGCTTGGAGATGATATAGCAGTGTGCTACAGAAGGTCAGTAGGTGGCTCTGCTCGACAGCTTATAGGAATATTCGAATACGATCCCAATACAGATGATGTGACATTAGTTGGAGAATGCCTAGATACCAGACTCAACACAGTTGATACTGATGTTAGAATAATTAGTCCTGGGATATGGATGTCCCTAGGGATTACAGGATCAACCAAACTAATTCAAACGGGGACGTATGACAAAGTAACAGGGGAAGTGCTGTTTAAATCAAGAGTAGACCAAGAAGCCTCAGCAAATAGTTGGATTGCATTGGAGGTGATAAATGAGAAAGAATTTGCAATTATAAGTAATGGTGGAGGGGTATCTTTTGGTACAGTGGATGGACTTGTCCCATTCCTAAACCCAGAAGCAGGCAACCTAACTCCGCCTGGAGCAGGGCAAGTGTATGGATACTTGGTAGTTAATAATAACTCGGAGGCTCTTGTGAGTGTAGGAACCACCGCCTTTAAAATCCTAAATGGTAAGGTGCAATAATATGTGGGCAAAAGTAATCGCAGGAAAAGTAGTAGGCACTTCAAAGGGCAAAGGGCGTGGAGGGGTTTGGTTGCCAGTAGTAGACATTGGTAAGAGTCATAACCCAACTACCCATCAACTAACAGGCCCGGTGGTAACTGTGGAAGACTCGCAAGTTACTTCTGAGTACACTGTAATTCTCAGAGATGATGCAGTCGATCGTATGAAAGCACATCTCAAAGCAGAGTTGGCAGTTATTTTCCAAGGTAAGTTGGAGGCTGTCACTGCTGGGTATACACCTGAGGAGGTCACAACATGGTCGCACCAGAAAGAGGAAGCTGCAGCATATAAGGTATCTTCTTCTGCAAGCACACCTATGTTAGATCGTATTGCTGCCAAGCGCGGTGTCACTAAGCAGCAGCTCGTCGATAAGGTAAGTGCAAACGCGCTAGCCTGGAGCGATGCCATTGGTACTACACTAGGTAGGAAGCAAGCTATCGAAGAGTTGATCGAGGCTGCAACTACCTTAGAAGACTTATCCACAGTGCAAGAGACAGAGTTCGACACAGACTGGAATTAAGAGGACGCGGGTGTAAAAGCCCGCAACCTTAGCGGAGGCACAATGAAGTATAAAAAAGGTTATAAATACAAGCTGGTACGTGATGTTGGAGTATTAGTGGCTGTCAAACCTGAACAACTTGTCCGAACTCAGTTCATCAAGTTAACGAAGCGAGGCATGCTAACTATCAGGTCAGGATACACTTGGAATGGAGTATCAGGCCCAGTTAAAGACACTAATAAGAATCTCAAGGCAAGTCTAGTACATGACGCACTTTACCAACTAATGAGAGAGGGACACCTAGACCATAGTAGGTGGCGAGAGGCAGACAAGTGTTTCGCAACTGAGCTGAAGATTGGTGGAGTAAGTAGGTTCTTCATAAACATGTACATGCTAGGTCTAGAGCTAGCTAAAGGCAAGTATGCACATCCAGATAATATGAGAACTACCTACACAATTTAGACCTCTAACCAATAACTACTATCTCCAAACAACGAATAAGCTATCTCTCTAAATAATAACAAGACTATCATGCAAGATCCAGGACTGTAACAACTCCTGGGTTTTGGGTGTTAGCTCTAGATAGCAACAGTAAAAGTAAAAGCAGACATAGTAAAAATTTTTTGGGTTGTTGGGTTCATGGTTTAGTAACTTACCAGTATTGTTGTATGTATGTTGTGTATATGTTGAGAGTATGTTGAGTACTTATTAAGAGGTATGTTGGGGAGGTATGTTGAGTAAATGTTGAGTAAATGTTGAGTAAATGTTGAGTAAATGTTGAGTAAATGTTGAGTAAATGTTGAGTAAATGTTGAGTAAATGTTGAGTAAATGTTGAGGGTATGCTAAGTACTTGATAGGTTAGCTAAAATAATAAAAAATTTTTAATGTTGGGATTGCCTGTGGCGGCAGAGGATATATGAGTAAAGGAGTCTCTTTTACTTTTTCTTAACTGTCTTAGGAGTATGACCATGTTTTTATTCGATGTTACCAATGTAATCAAGGGTGTTATGTACGGATCTATCTTAGTAACCACATGCCTTATTGCATTCATGTAAGAAGCAAGACCAATAGTACGACCTTAACTAACTTAACTAAAGAGAGAACACTATGAATACTTCAACTAACACTACATCAATGAACAACACAGCTAAGATCAGCGCTATGTCACAGGCTTTATACAATAAAGGACTAGAACCAACACAGGCAATTGTACTATCTGCAGCATTGATTGAGATGAAAGAGAAGATTGGACATAAGAACTGGGAACGAGTTATGGAAAGAACTGTTCGCAACATTCCATTTACAATAGATGGGAATACTTATGAAGGGGTTGAGATAGACGGTTGGGTAGATACACTAGTGAGTGCCAACCTACTTACTAGAGAGGAGGATGTACTCTCAGATGGGCCTTATCTGGAAGCTCTTTACCAAGAGAAAGAACGAGCATACCCCAGATTAGCAACAGAAGGTGTGGAGACTAGAAGAAGGAAGCTAAAGAACAACAACAGTGGTATGATAACAGCTATTGAGGTTCTTGAGAAGACACAGTACCAAGTAGATGAAGTTATGCTCAAGCTCCACGCTAGAGTTTATGCTAAGCTTGGCAAAGGTAAGTTGACCTCAGAGCAGTATGTGATTGATGCCTGCTTCAAGTTAGTTGATGAGGGTAATCAAGCTTGTGTCAGTGAGTTCTTTGATGATCATCGAGGTAGAATGTATCAAGGAGATGTGCATGGTGGAAATGGCCAATCATCTGACTTAGCAAGGTCTATAACTGACCTAAGTGGTGTAAGCCAAGACTACGATCCTGAGGCAGCAAGAGAGCTAATAATGGAAGAGATGCAGGATATGAGTAGTTTTACCTTCTCAGAGATTAGGAAGGAGGTGGAAGTAATTAAGAGCTGCAACTCCTTCAATGCACTTGCAGATTACATGGTAGATCATATCAAGGATAATCGTAGTAAGATCAACAAAGTGGGATCATTTGTCAAAGCTGCTGGGTATCTCATCAAGCTAGATAGAGGAGAGTTACCTTACATTGGTATGGCATTCGGTAAAGATGCTAAGTGCTCAGGGCCACAACTAGCTGCACTCATGACAAGTGATGAAGAACTAGCAGAAGCATGTGGATTTGCTGAAACCAGAGTGAATGATGCCTACTTACGTGTTATTGATCTTTTAGATGATAGCTGGAGTGGAGTTACAAGGAATTGCATCAAGAAACCATTTATGGCTACATTCTATGGACAGAACTGGAGAGCACTTACTATCTCTGATAACTATGGACGAGTTAAGAAGTCTGACATGGAGTTCACAATACTTGACTGTATGTTGAATGATGCAGGTGTAACTAGAGATACCAACCCAGAGATGGTGGAAGAGATCATCTACAAACATTGGGATGTCCGAGCGATGGAGTTGGCAAATGCTATTGAAGACTCATTCGGCAAGGTAAGTAGTCTGAGGAAAGCAATTAAGGAAGCTCATGGAGAGTGGATCAAAGGACTAGAAGGAGAGCTTATATGGATGCCATCAACACACAAGGCCACAACACATGTAATGCCTGATGGAGTTAAGGTTAGGATGCCTTACTACAAGTATGTAGACATTGCAGGCAAGATCATGGAGTATGGATCAATAGCACCAACTGTGGAAATGACAGTGCGTGGTGAGGATATGAAGTTTAATGAGATCACATTCAAGACCAAGGAAGAGGATTTAGGTAGGCATGGAAGAACTGGCTTTGTGAACTTAGTCCAAGCAACTGATGGGCAACTTGCAAGGTTTATTGTGAGGAATCTCGATGAAGAGGGAGCACAACATGTAGTATCTGTCCATGATTGTTTCCGAGTTAACATACATGATATGCTTAGTGGTAAGCTTGACGTAGCAATCAAGAGAGCTTATATGGAGTTATTTGGAGATGTAAGGGATGTTAGAACTGAGAAGACACCAAGAGGTACTGACATCATGGGAATGTACTTCAAAGGCGTAAATAAGTCCAAGCAAGTGCCTGGATACATTCATTCACAGTTTGAGAGTGGAGAACGTGTACTTCATGACTTCATGGATATGCCAGATCTTATCAACAGCTTAGGTGTTACAACTACCTACTTTGATAAGTAAGGTTGGGAATGTGGCTAACCTAAGTTAGGGAGGCCACAAATACAAAGTGGAGGGAGAGTCTTGTGCGTACCGGTGATGTTGCTTGTCGGACTACGTAGATGCATATGTATGTGTTTATGTATTGTCATGGCTGTAGAGTTAAAGGCATTCCAGTTCGCTAAGGCTCACCAAACACTAAGATCAAAACCTTTGTAATACCTTGTCATGAGTGTATTGTGATGGATTTGCAGTGTTTAATACAAGTATAGGTGGGATAGTTGATAGGTCAGGCAGTATTTGTAAGACCGAGACCTATTAAGTTTTATGCCACAACAACTGTGCAGAATGTGTGAGAATGTGTGAGGAGCTATCAAAAGATTGGATAGACTCCTCTGAAAGCTAGATATATGGTGATTTGGGAAATTTGGTGAGGTTGGGTGAGGTTGGGTGAGGTTGTAGTAGAGTTGGGATAGAGTTGTAGGAGAGTTGTGATGGAGTTGGGATAGAGTTGTGATGGAGTTGTGATGGAGTTGTGATAGGTCTTGGATAGAGTTGGGTTAGGTGGTTGAGGGCTGGGGTGCTCGGGTGGAC
>Ga0209345_10004879_pt1 | contig 12717 bp, 10 predicted proteins | sample Cruoilmetagenom7_FD_187294 | JGI IMG/M metagenome (GOLD analysis project Ga0209345, IMG submission 187294) | Oil polluted marine microbial communities from Coal Oil Point, Santa Barbara, California, USA - Sample 7 (SPAdes) (version 2) | ecosystem: Environmental > Aquatic > Marine > Oil seeps ...
GACTTCATTTTCTAATAGGTATGGTATACTATTAACACTCGTAGTAACTATAGGTGTATTAAAAAACATCGCTTCATACAGAACTCTAGGGAATCCTTCAGAATAACTTGGTAAAATAAGTATGTCAGCATTTAAATACTCCTTAAATAAATTTGGACCATTTTTTATAAACCCTTTAAGATCAATGTTTTGATTTAGATTGTTATCATTTACAAAATTTACTACATTTTCTTGTTCTTCACCTTCACCAACGATAATAAAGTGAATTTTCTTAAATTCTGATAACCTTTTTATTGCTTCTAAAAGATCATAGATTCCTTTTCTTTTAGACAAATTACCTACAAACAAGACTTCAAACTTTACAGGGTCTTTTTTGTAAATATCTATATTTTTTTTGAAATCTAAATTAATGATAGGTTTAGTTTCAATTACATTTGAATTTATTTTTAGATATTTAGCTTTTATCTGACCTCCTGTAACAAGAATCGCTGTGCTTTTTTTAGAAATGAATTTATCTAATAAATTATTTAGTGAAGATTGAAATCTAATAAGACCCTTCTTCCCTTTATTCAATTCTGTTGTGTGTATTTTCCAATCAATACCGTGATATAGAATGTATTTTTTACCTAATAGAATAGAAATAATGGCTACAACAACTCCTGTATAAGTAGGCATATAAATTAAAGTTATCTCTTCTTTCTTAGTTATTTTCCACAAAAAAAAGAATCTTTGCAATAACTTTTTTGGTAATTCTAAAATTTTAAATTTATTATTAATGACCTTTTCTCTATTGTATTCATTTCTCTCAAATACAATATTTGAAATGAAATTTACTTTATGAGTTTGTGATAGTTTATTTAAATAATTAACAAAAACTTCTTTACCATAATAGCTTCCATCTTCAAATGTTAGATTAGAATGAAAAATAATATTCATATTTTTATTTTAAAATGTTAAGATAATTGTTAACGCAATTCTTTATATTATAGTTAATAACTGATTTAGTAGCGTTTTTTGACATAGAATTTATTTGTTTATCAGAAGCAATTAATGTTTGTAAAAATACTCTTTGAAAATCTTTAGGGTTCTCTCTTTTAAATATATAACCGTTTATGCCATTTTTAATCAAATGAGTAAGTGAATCTATATTGCTTGATATTACTGGTATTCCTTGAGATAAAATTTCTAACAGAGCAATAGGTAAACCTTCTCTCCTTGATGGCATTAGGGCAATACTGTTTTTTGTGATATATTCAAAAGGATTATTTTGACTTCCGAGTAATGTAATTTTACTTTGCAAATTGTTTTCATTTATTAAATTTATAATTTCACTTTTTTTATCACCATCTCCAATAATAGTTAAGTGCCATTCATACTTTAAAATTTCATCATTATTTAATGCTCTTATCATAAAATCATATCCTTTGGCCCAAACCAATCTTCCTAAAGTGAAGAAATTAGTTGAGTTAACTTTTGTTTCATTATTAGATAGATTGACTCTATTAAAGTCTAATCCATTTTCAATTAATACTACATTATTTATTTTTAGTGTATCACGTATATATTCCTGAACAGTCGCAGATATGACTATTACCTTCGTAGCAAAATATTTATAAATAAAGGAAGCTACTATTTCCTTGTTTCGTTCATTTTTATACATATTTACGCTATGTACTACAGGAAAAGCCACTGTTTTAGAAAATAATGATGCAAAAAGTGCAACTTTATTTGGACGTTCCAAATGTGAAAAACAAAAATCAATATTATTCTTTTTAAATATTTTTGATAATTCTACTATTCGAGAAATATTATTCTTAGATTCAATTTTTATTACTTGGGTTGTTCTTGAAATTTCAGGTAACAGCTGTGAATCTTCAGAAAACAACACTAAATAAATATTAAATTCTACAGGCCAGTTATTAATTAAATCTACCAATAATTTTTCAGCCCCTCCTATTTTAAGGCTATTTATACAAAAAAGAATATTTTTTTCCATTTTGTTTTTTGAAAATTAGAGTTAAACTTATAGCTGCCACAAAGTGTATTATATTAAGGCTCAATGAATAATTGTCTAGGAAACTTCCTAAAATCATAAAAAAAGAAATATAAAAAACCAATTTTCCACTTAAATAATAGTAAACTACTCTACTTTTTGAAATTTTAATACCATTAGAAACAATAAGAAAAAGATATAACAAGTAAGCTAAAAGGCCAAATATACCTGTTTCTGCCCAATATTGTAATAACGTTGAATGCATGGAGATTCTTGATCCATCAGAACCAGTTATAAGTGTGTTGTAATTATTATTTTTATCATTCCAAGAAAGAAATCCAATTCCGAAAATGGGTTTTTCAATAATAGCCTGATAAGCATCAAAATATATTCTTGATCTTGCAGAGGTAAATGAACCTAACTCATTATTTTTTAAATCCTCTATACTACTATATCTAGAAAGGTTTATCAATTTATCTTCATTATGTCTAAAAATTAAACTTGTTACACTTCCCAAAAAGAAAATTACAATAAAACCGAGTGTAAATATTAGAATCATCTGATTCCTTTTTATCCAGAAAGTTTTAATCGGGCTTAACATCATTGATATAAAGAAAATAACTAATATGAAAATGTTTAGTCTTCCTCCAGAAAATAAAATATAAAAGGAACTAAAATAAAATAATGTTTTTAAAATATTTAGATATTTACCGTTAGAATTGCCATATAAAAAGATGATAAAAATTAAATTTAATAAATTATAAAAACCTATAAAATTGGAATTACCAACTGAAAACTGCTTCGCTAAAATAAAATCTGGATAAAATAATATTTGTACTAAAAAGGTCTCTAACGTAATAACTGAAATAGAAACAACAAATAGCCCTAAAGCAAAATTCAATTGCTTTAGGGATCCATTAAAAGTTAAGACAGTTAGGATAACGACAAACAGCCAATTAAATGGGGCAAGAGTAAGCGACTTATAATATTTAAAGTAAGAATAAGTAAAATAGATTAATATAAAAAGTAGCGGATATATTATTTTATTGCTTAATATCTTTAAATTAGTTGATTTTAATTTTTGTAGACTAGTTATCAAAATAAATACACTAAAAATTTGAACGATAGAAATGGGCCCAAATTTGAGAGTATCTATACCGCTAAAAAACTCTGTACATATTAATATAGCTGTATATTCAAAAATTGTATATTTAAAAAGCACAAATAATAATACCCAAAGAGGAATTGAATAATAAACATTTGAAAATTTGGTAATAACCCAAATCAGAGCTAATAAAACAGTGATTGTTAATATTTTTTGTGTAAATTTATTCATTATTCAATTACTCCTTATTTTAGAACTAACCACTTAATATTATTTAAAAAATGATTGAACTGATAGGAACCTATTTTATTATAAATTTCATACGTTTTAATTGATCCTATTTTTGAATCGTATTCTCTTTTTATGTATTCTTTATTAAATTCCTCATAACTATTAAGAGAAATCTTATTTTCCCATAATCTATTAATTAAACTAGCTAATGAAATATTTGTTTCATCTTTTATCAAATTACGACCAGAAAAATTATAATCTGAAATCTGATTTATATTTGAAGAATTAATTAATACCGTGCCTATCGTATCAAAACCAAGTAAGACTACTGCTTTACCTATAGCCATTGCCTCCATGATACCTCTTCCATGTCCAACTATTATCATGCTTTCAGAATAATATTTCATTAACAGCTCTTTATTGTTAATTTCTCCTAAAAAAGTAAAATAGATTTTTTTTTTTTTTGAAATATGTGATGCTCTATTTTTGCAATACTCCATAAGTTCTCCATCACCTGCTATAAAAACAGTCAACCTTTTTTTAGGAGATTTAATCTTATCTAATTCTTCAAAAAAATTATTTAAAAGACATCTTTTAGCTTCCATTAATCTCATTGCAATAAAAATTGAATTCTCAATTACTGTAAACTTGTTTTTTAACTTATCAATATTTTTTATAGATAACCGCTCTTTTATTAAAAAAATCATACTTTGATCATAAAAATAATGATTCAATTTATAAGCCTCGATCAATTCTTTAGAAAATACTATTAATGCATTTGTTTGTGGAAGTTTAAAAGATAAAGGTTTACCTCCAGCTTTAGTAAAAACTATTTTTTTCCAAATTAAAGTATTTGCAATTATGGCAGCTAATAAGGCTTTATAATCCATTGCATGTATTATAGAAATTCTGAATTTTATTGTATAGTATATAATTTTAGTGAATGAATTTAATGCAAAGAGTTTGTTATTAGATAAATTTCTAAGACTAATATACTCTATACCTTCTTTTGTAAACAAATCGGCTTTCTCACCATAGGGAGCCAATAAAATTATTTTCCCAATAGATTCATTTTTAATTAGATCCACTACAAGTGCCATTGTTGAGTTTATATGCCCTCCTTGACCCAAGGGCCATCCCAATATAAATAAAATATTTATTTTTTTGTTTTTTTTCATAAATAAGATAAATTTTATCAGATTATACGTTGCTCAACTTCTAAATCAATATTAAAATGATACTTAACCCTTAATTTAATTTCATCAATTAAAGTGAGAATATCCAAACCTGTTGCATTATTATAATTCACAATAAAACCACTATGCTTTTTAGAAACCATAGCTCCGCCAATTCTTAATCCTTTCAAATTTAATTCATCTAACATAGGACCAACAAATCCTTCTTTAGGTCTTTTAAATACACTTCCTGCATTTGGAAATTCTTTAGGTTGTTTAGACCAACGCTTTTCTTTTATAGCAGTCATTTTGTGCCAAATTAAAATTCTATTGTCTTTTTTAAGCTGTAACCAAACCTTCAATATAACTTTATTAGTATACTTTTGAAAAAAGCTATTCCTGTATTCAAAACCAATTTTTGAATTATTAATTTCTTTCAACTTCATATCATCCAAATCAAGGTAACGTACTTTTAATAACACATCCTTAATTTCCTCTCCACTAGCTCCTGCATTCATTACTACGGCCCCTCCTAAAGAACTAGGTATGTCGTAAAAAATTTCCAACCCAGACAAACCTCTTTCTAACACTAAACTACTTAGTTCTAACATTGTAATCCCTGATTCAGATTCTATAATACCTTTCTCAATGTCTATTTTTACATTGTTGAAATTACCGTTAAGTATTACAAAACTCTCTTCATAATACTCTTTAGATAATATAATATTATGACCTGTTCCTAGAAGAAAAAAAGGTTTTTTTGATTTGTATATATTAATCAAGTCAGTCTCAGATTCAGGGAAATATGCGATATTACATTTAGATTTAATTTTATAAGAATTATAATTCTTCAGATCAAAATTTTTATAAATTTTCATTTTAATATTGTCTAATACTTTCAATTCTAACTCTAAGCCTTTAAATTTAGCTTCAAGGTTTTTTAATAATTATTTTATTCTTGTAATCTAGCATTACTATTAATAATACCACACCTTTCTTTTAAATTTCTTAAAACTAAAAAAAGTTGAATCAAATAAATAATTGATAATGAAATACTATAAAAAAGTATGGTTATATATATATCTAAATCAAGCTTACTACTTAAATAAAAGACTATAACTACTATCGAAATTCTTATGATATTTATAATTAACTGTATATTCTGCATTTCTAATACATTTAAACAACTCATTATTGGGTTAATTATTAATTTCACGATAATTAAAAATATAAGTGCTTGTGCTATAACACCAGCTTCTTCCCAGTTATTTCCGAATGCTATTGAAAATATTTCAGGCCCAAACAACAGTATAATAATAAGTGGGAATAATGCTATTAAAATCAATTTTTTAATTATAGTATATGATAGTTTCAATATTTTATCGGGTTTATTTTTTCCATAATTACTAACCTCCGCAAAGTACACCTGAGAAATAGAACTGCCTATTAAATTTATTGGTGCACTAATGATTGAACTAGCCAGGCCAAAAAAACCAACAGCTTCAAGCCCAAATAATGGTAACATGAAAAACATTGGCAATTTAGGAGATAGACTCAACAATATTTGTGACCAAGTTTGATAAATAGGAAACCGCTTGTATCGTTTTGCAACTTCTATTAATTCTATACGAGTTGTGTTTTTAAATAAAAAAAAATTGCTTTTTTTTAATTCTTTCTTAAATATATTTATACCTGCTGTTTCTTGAGCAAAAGAGCCTAAAAATAAGCCTATGACTCCAACTCCGAAAAACCCTAAAATTATTTTAATTATAGAATTTGAAACACTTTGTATTAATTTAACTTTAGCGATTATTTTAAAAGACTTTAGTCTTAAAGACCAATTTGATAATATTCTAAAGCTACCTGTTAAGAAAAAAAATAGTGGAACCAACCATAATAATCTTCCCATTTGTTGTATTTGTGAATACTTTATTAAAGTATTCACAAATATCAATTGAATAATGACTATTAGAATAGTTAATGTTGTAAGAATTAAAAAACATAATTTAATAATAGCTTTAGCATCTTTATCTTTTTTTTCTATAGGTATTGCAACTTCATATCGTAGGGTGCTGAATGACGCCATTACACTAATTACAGCAAAGACAATAGAAAATAAACCAAATTCATCAGGGGAATAGAACCTCGTAATTATAGGAGTCGTAAAAATACTTATGCTCTGCGCTATTGCAGTACCGGAAGAAACAATAAGTATATTTCTTAAGAAAGTGTTTTTATTAATATGTTTCAATAGTGCTTTGTACACAAAAAATATCTATGATTAATGACTTAATATTTTTGCTCTACTATATTCTTTTCTAGCATTATATGCTTAGTTAATTTGTTACGCAACAAATTTGAATATTAAAATTTCATTTGATTTATAATCTATAATAGATAAATAGCCAAACTCTAGCTACAATTATTGAAGTAGTTAACCTAAAAACAGTTATTAACAATTTAGATATTCAAACACTAAAATATCTTTAAGAAAAGTATTCAAAAACTATTACTTTAAATGTTTCTGTTAACACCTAAATCCTTTAATTTTTCTTCCAAATTCTCATAACCTCTTTTTATTTGCCAAGCATCTTCAATAATAGTTTCTCCTTCTGCTGTAAGTCCTGCCAAAAGTAAAGCAATTCCTGCACGTAAGTCCAGTGCTTTTACTTCAACTCCAGTTAATGATTGCCCTCCCTGTATTACTAAAAAATCTCCTTTTATTTCATAATTCATTCCCATTTTAGCTAGTTCTTCTGCATAGGCATACCTTCCAGGGAAACGCAAATCTACTATTTTTGATTCACCTATTGACATTGCTCCGTAAACTGCAAATAAAGGCTGCATATCTGAATTAATCCCAGGATATGGTCCAGTGCTAATTTCTATTGGATAAGTTTCACCACCCCTAACTATTAAACTGTCTGCACCTCTATAATACTTCATGCCACTTTCGCGTAAATAGGTTAATGGTACTTCCAGGTGTTCAAAGGGGAAATTTTGAATTTCAACATCACCTCCTGTTATCACTGAGCCAATTGCCCAGGTCAAAGCTTCCATATTATCTGCAATTACCCTATGTTTTACTCTATTTAATTTTTTAACCCCCTCAACAACAATACATTTTTGTCCATAGACTTTAATATTAGATCCCATCTTATTAAGCATCTCTATAAGGTCAATTATTTCTGGACGTATATGCGGGTTCCATATTGTTGTAGTACCTGTGGCTAAAGTTCCACAAATTATAGAATTTTCTGTGGCTCCGGTAGAACGCATAGGCAAATGAATGTCATTACCTTTTAATCTCCCACCATCAACTTTAGCACATAAATATTCACCTTCTTCCCAAACTCGTGCGCCTAAATTTTCTAATAGCATAACATGGAGGTCATACTTTCGCTCTCCTAACTTACATCCTCCTGGCAAAGGAACCCGGCCTTCACCAAAACGAGTGGTAAGTGCACCTAAAATTAGAAGGGTATTACGTATGGATCTACCATCCCAATTTAATTCAGTTGTTATTTTACTGTCTATCTCGTTGATAATAACAGTATCATCTTGTATAGAATAAGTTTTACCCAAAACCTCTAACATTTCAAGGTGTACTTTTACATCAAGCAGCCCATTTGGAAAATTAGTCAAAAATACGGTTTCATCAGTCAAAAGAGATGCCGCTAACAATTTTAATGAGCTATTTTTAGCACCACTTATTTTTACTTTTCCTTCTAATTTACTTTTCTGAACTTTAATAATACTATTTTCCATTAAATTCAATAATCATTAATATTTTTGTTTTTATTATCCCCCAAAAACCATTTATACGTACTTTCAATCCCTTTTTTTAACTCAATCTCTGCCTTCCATCCCATCTTATTCAATTTAGAAACATCCAATAATTTACGAGGTGTACCATCGGGTTTTGATGTATCCCAAATTACATCCCCTTTATGTCCAATAATTTTCTGTATAGTTTCTGCGAGTTGTTTTATAGTAATATCGGTTCCTGTACCCACATTGTATAAATGTTCAGGTAATTTATTTTCTATGGCAAATACCACTGCTTTTGCTAAATCATGAACATGTAAAAACTCTCGCATAGGAGTACCAGTTCCCCATAGGTTTATTTGAGTTGTAAGTTCTTTTTCATGAGATCCCCAGTCAAGCTGAGGATGACGGGTAAGACCATATTTTTCTAAAATTGTAATGATCTCTATTTCTAAAGCATCACCACTTACACCCTCAATAGGTCTTTTGTTTAAATCGGCTCTTAAGATATCCCAATCCTTATTTTCTAAGGCTTTTGCCAAATGAAATTTACGCAGCATGGCAGGTAATACATGTGAAGAATGTAAATCAAAATTATCATTTGGTCCATATAAATTCGTAGGCATTAGACTTACAAAGTCTTTGTTGTATTGTTCGCGAATTGCTTTGCATAATAGCACGCCAGTTATTTTAGCAATGGCATAGCCTTCATTAGTTGGTTCTAAAGCGCCCGTTAATAAATATTCTTCTTTTAAGGGTTGAGGTGCTAATTTTGGATAAATACAAGAACTTCCTAAAAAGATAAATTTTTGAATATCATTTTGATGTGCTGCTTGTATTAAATTGTTTTGTATTTGTAAATTTTCTAATAAAAAACCGTATTGGTCATTATTATTGGCTAGTATTCCTCCTACTTTGGCTGCTGCATCAATAATGGCATCAGGTTTTTCTTTTGAAATAAAGTTGTTTACAGCTGTCTGATTACGAAGGTCTAGTTCTGCACTGGTTTTACCCACTAAATTTGTATACCCTTCTTTTTCTAGCGCACGCCAAACAGCAGAACCTACCATTCCTTTATGACCAGCAATGTATATTTTTGAATCTTTTTTCATTTTATAAATTTACTCTCTTTAGAGATGGGGTAATAAATTCCCTTTAGAGTTGGGCAATATATTGATTTTCTTTAGTACTCTTTTTCATTTTTCCCCTACCCTAAAGGGTGATGAAAAAGTATTTTATTAGCATTCTTCTTTTATTTAATCAATTTACACCTTTAGGGCCGGGGTAATAAATCCCCAATTAACCTTATAATTTACACCCTTTAGAATTGGGGTAATAAATTTCCTTTATGATTGGAGTAACAAATTCACGAACTACTCTTTTAAATTATTGGTTGATGAAATAAATGATGTTATACAAGCTAAAACTTCTTCAATTTTATTTTCTATTTGATTATTTGTAAATCGAAGCACTTCTATTCCGTTAAACTCTAGATTTTCTGTTCTTTCTTTATCTTTTTGTAATTGTTCTATATTTTCATGATATTCACCATCAACTTCAATAATTAATTTTAATTTATGACAATAAAAATCAGCAACATAGTTAGCTATTGGATGCTGTCTTCGAAATTTTAAACCTTGAAATTTATTAGAAGATAATCTATCCCATAATAATACCTCTGCACTCGTCATGTTATTCCTTAGATCTTTTGCATAAGAAAAAATTGCTGGAGTAGCTCCTTTCCACATACTTGTATCATGCTGTAATTTATGTTTCTTCAATTATTAATCTTCATAGTCTATAAAAACCCATTTATATATTTTAGGGTTGGGCAATACATAACTCTTTTTCATTTTTCCCCTACCCTAAAGGGTGATAAAAAAGGATTTTATTAGCATTCTTCTTTTATTTAATCAATTTACACCCTTTAGGGTTGGGGTAATAAATTTCCAATTAAACTTATAATATACTCCCTTTAGAACTGGGGTAATAAACCCCCAATTAACCTTATAATTTACACCCTTTAGGGCTGGGGTAACATATTCATTGGGTTCGCTATTCAAAATAGTTCAATGTTTCGTAACCTCCTTCTTTTAAATATTGATCTTTTTGCATTAAATGAACATCACTTTCAACCATTTCTTTTATCAATGCTTGTAAATCATATTCCGGTATCCAGCCTAGTTTATTATTTGCTTTTGACGGATCACCAATTAACAATTCAACTTCTGTTGGTCTAAAATACTTAGGATCAACTGATAGTACTTCTTGTCCTATTTCTACTTGAAATTTAGGATTGGAACACGATTTTACAATCCCTTTTTCTTCAACTCCTTCGCCTTTAAATTCTAATTCAATCCCTACTTCTTCAAATGCCATTTTTACAAAGGCTCTAACTGTAGTGGTTTTACCGGTTGCTATTACCCAATCTTCTGGCTCATCAGCTTGCAAAATCATCCACATCATACGTACATAATCTTTTGCATGTCCCCAATCTCTTTGCGCATTTAAATTTCCTAAATACATTTTATCTTGTAAACCTAACGCTATACGTGCTGTTGCTCGTGTAATTTTACGGGTTACAAACGTTTCACCTCTAATAGGTGATTCATGATTAAATAAAATTCCATTACACGCAAACATATCATAGGCTTCTCTATAATTTACAGTAATCCAATACGCATACATTTTAGCTGCTGCATACGGGCTTCTTGGATAAAATGGTGTGGTTTCAGATTGTGGCACTTCTTGCACTTTTCCAAACAACTCAGAAGTAGAAGCTTGATATATTTTTGTTTTCTTCTCTAATCCTAATAATCTGACTGCATCTAAAATTCTTAACGTACCTATTCCGTCGGCATTGGCGGTATATTCAGGTACTTCAAAAGACACATGTACATGACTCATGGCCGCTAAGTTGTATATTTCATCTGGTTGTATTTCTTTAACTAATCGAATTAAATTCGTACTATCCGTCATATCTCCATAATGCAACACAAAATTCCTATTTTCTATATGTGGATCTTGGTATAAGTGATCAATTCTATCTGTATTAAATAATGAAGAACGTCTCTTTAAACCGTGAACTATATATCCTTTTTTTAATAGAAACTCACTAAGATAAGCCCCATCTTGCCCTGTAACTCCTGTTATAAATGCTATTTTTTTATTCATTTATCAATGTTATAACTTAATAATACCTTCTTTTTGTATTTAACCGATACACTGCACCCACTGTAAATTGAGTTTGACCCGTAATATACGCGCTGTTTTTTTTTGATTTTAAACCAAACTTCCCTAGTACATCTACTTGAATAGCCCAATTTTTAGTAAACCAATAATTGGTGCCAACTCCAGTATTTATTGTTATTCGGCCTACTGTGGGTACTGGTGTTGTTTCGTTTAAAACTGTGTAACTTTTAATAGTGGTATATCCTAGCCCTGCAACTATAAAAGGTTCTAACACATTGCTATGTAATAATTTAGCAAAGTGATATTTTGAATTGAAATCAATGGCCAAGTAGCTAGGTTCATCTCCTTGTTGAATTGTTCTACTGTCAATTATTTTTCCAGCTTTAAATTTATTAAATGAAAGCCTTGCTTGGATGCTAAAATTTTTAGTGGTAAAATACTCACCTTGAAGGACAAATGGATTGCTAAAATTACCGTTTTCACCGCCAAAAATATCGGCTAATTTTCCTTTTCCTGAATCGCTTACTGTATTAAATCCTATCCCTAAAAACCAATCTCCTTGCTGTTTTTTGTTGAAATTTTTTCGATACGTTTGTGCATGTAGTATAGTAAATCCACTGCAAAACATGAAAGTGAGTAGTAGTAATTGGAACTGTTTCATAGCATTGTTTTTTGATGTGTGTTTTTATGTTTTAAACTTTTTTATAGTGTCTTCTACAGGCTCAGACTGACCTTAAAATATCTTATAAATTTAGTGCCTTTTAAAATTGAAGGACTCAGACTGACCTTGAATTCTTATTCAGCTGCACTCTAAAATGGTATTGATTTTAAAAATTGTAGTTCAGGAGGTGACGTATTACACTTTTATATCTCTATTTTTTTTGAAATATAATATGCTGAACCAATCCATTTTTATAAATTTTGTATGCTAAATTTAAAGATTCTAGTCCAATTTGGCATGGCTTCGCCACTGTGAGTCACATTATATACCCACTCAAAATCGTTTAAATAGCCTTTTTTCTCCTAAATTTCAGTTAGGGTATTCCATTTGTTAATCTCTTCTAAAATAACACTTCAACAAGCTCAGTGTGACAATTTCAAAATACCTTAAACTACTTTTTGTTTTGTTAAGGTGATTTTTATTCCTAACTCTAACAATAATAACTGCAATCTATTTTTAGTAACTTCTTGTACTATGCCTTCTTTTCCTTTAAATAGTCCTTTTGTAATTGCCATTTTATCTCCTGGTTGTA
>Ga0209345_10004880_pt1 | contig 12715 bp, 8 predicted proteins | sample Cruoilmetagenom7_FD_187294 | JGI IMG/M metagenome (GOLD analysis project Ga0209345, IMG submission 187294) | Oil polluted marine microbial communities from Coal Oil Point, Santa Barbara, California, USA - Sample 7 (SPAdes) (version 2) | ecosystem: Environmental > Aquatic > Marine > Oil seeps ...
TCTTTTGTTATGTGTTATTTTCGGAAATACACTTTGCAGATCTCTCTGGAATGGGAGCGGGGGATAAGACGGGGGATATGAGGTGTAAAAAAGGTTACAAAAGGTTTCAAAATGTTACAGTTTGAAAAAATTTAGGGGGATTTTGAGGGGAAAATGATGGTGATTTGGGGGTGATAATAAAAAGCTACTTGCATAAACACTTTGTCAACTCGGTGAGAGAAACGGCGCCAGCCCGAATGACTTACCAAAGTGGGAAGTGGCTAAGATAACAATAAACTCACCCCAGATTGAGATAGAAAATGTGAGCGGGGTGCATGAAGAGAAATTCAGAAGCGATCAGGAGCAATAAAAAAGACGTGAACCAGTCACACGTCAATATAACTTGGTAAAGAGTAGAGTATCTGGGTGAATATATCAACCGAATTTCTCCTTCCCAGCCCTTTTAAACGATAGTTTAATCAAGGGACACATCTACATAGCAGGAAAATTAGATATAATATATGTGAATATATAAAATATTAATAATCGTTTTTCGAATTATTATTTTAGGTTTAATTATTGAAGGGATTCAATTAGAGTACAAAAGAGAATTTACTAAAAAAGGATTGGCAAAACGAGATAGAACTAATCCAATCGATAACTTCAAATATGGGCTTGATGAAGTGTTTCCCAGGAAACTTATTGACCGCGTGGATGCTGAAAAAGGTGTACCAGCGAATTGCTGAAAGAGAAATAGTGTAAGCATTTTCAAACCTCTAATGAAACTATGAGGAGATAACTAAGTGAGTGGAATTACCTGGAAAGATGTTAGTCTTGAGAACGTTGAGAAAATAAGATCTTACTTTCTAAAAAATGGGGGGATTGAAAAAGAGGTTGAAGGGGAATATGAAACATGGCGAATTTCGTTCTCAGATACAACAGTAACTTACTTTTCAACTGGCACTCTCTATTCTAATGAATCTCCCTCGAAAGATCCAGCAATAACTGAGGCTTGGGATTTTATTGAAGGATTAACTGGTCCCAGGTATATAAAGCCAACAAAAGAATTCCTCATCGGTTTTGATGAAACAGGAAAAGGTGAATTATTTGGACACACTGTCTTGGCAGGTGCAATAATTCCAAGTGAGTTGTTCTTAGAAATTGATAGAATCATTGGAGCGGCTGACACAAAAAAGAGACGTTCATATAGTTTTTGGGATGAGTTATTTCAGAAATTTGACCACCTAAAGAAAAAAGGGTTGGATTTTAGTATTGAAACTATACCTCCGTGGGTAATTGATAAATACAATATTAACAAGATCATGGATGTTACATACCAACGTCAATTGAATATGTTTTATCGTGATGTTGATATGTCAAAAGCTAGAATAGTAATAGACAATTATTCAGTTGGACCTACCTTGATGCGATATATAAATATGCTCGAAAGTCAAGGTTCTGAAATAATTGTCACGAGTGATGCTGAATCCTCTTATCTTGAGGTAAAACTTGCGTCGCTTCTTGCAAAGCGACATTCACAAAGAAGTATTGAAGCAATTAAGAGCAACCCGGAATTCCAAATAAACGGCATCAATATTGGTTCTGGTAATGCTGGAGATGAAAAAACCAAGACATGGCTTGAAGCGTGGAAGAAATCTGGGCAAGAATGGCCATGGTTTGTAAAAAGGTCATTCAAGACCATCCTCACTCTGGATGGAAAACCTAAAATGAAGAAAGAACAACCACTTCTTAATGAGTCTTTGCTATCAAAAGAATTCATTGAAAAATTCAACAAGGGGGAGCTATCCATTCAATCTTTATCAGTTGTTTGCCCACATTGTGGAACAATAATGAAAAGTGCTCGGCTAATCTTTCTTGAAGAAGCGGGAAGACCTATTTCAAGATTGATTTGTTGTGAAGAATGCAATCAAGAATTAGTTGATGCTGGCTCAACACTTAGATACTATTGCGGATTTGTTATTCCAGATAATAACGCTTTATCAAGAAAAATAATTGGAAGAGATTTGACTCGGTCGAGAATCTTTGACAACTTCACTATCGTGCTATCACCAGTTGTTAGGTATGAAAGTGATGGGATGAGAGGAGCAAGACAAGAATTGGTTGAACTAAGAAGATTCAGTAATATGGGAAGAGTTAATCTTATTTCTCCAGGAAATTTGGTTGGAATAGAATCTCTTAATAGTTCTGAGAGAGATGAAAGAATAATACAAGATTGCATTCGTTATAATGGAATTTTCCTAACAGCAGACAAAGCTGCAACTACATATGCTATTGGTAAAGGTGTTTTTACTATTTCTGTATAGGTTTCACTTCTCGTTTACCAAAGGAACAATAAATGGATGATATAAATTTCTCAAAGAATAAAGCTGGAAATTTACGAAAAAAAGAAAAATACCAAGAAGCAGTCGAGTTATATGAAACGATATGGGAAGACCATAAAGACATTTGTAATGAATGGGATGGATGGAATTATGCATTTTCATTGAGGAAAATCAGGGATTCCGAGAATGCATACAGAGTTAGTGAAGAAGTTCTCCAACAATGGCCAAATTTTGAACCTAACCACAGTTTGTTATCTTGGTGTATTTACGATAAATCAATCAATAGAGTCAATAGGGAAATCAAGCAAAATGAAGCTGCTTTTTTTAATTCGGTAAATAGGATTATGGGATTAGCAATACCCAACATCTTCTCACCATTTATTAGAACTATTTTTAAGGTTGTTGATTATCTAGAGGAATCACGAACAACCTATCCAGCCGAATCAATAAACAATTGGCTTGAGAAATTAGATCCTTCAGATCTATCGCTTGATACTTGGCAAGGAAAAGATCAACGCGGAAAATCAATGGAACACGCCTCGGATCGCGAGCGATGGTATTCCAAGAAAACAAAAGCTTTATATTCTTTTGGGAAATTCCAAGAGTGTATTGATACTGGTGAGAAAGCTATAAAAGAAATTCCCGTTTTCCATTATCAAAATGATAAATGGATAAAGAGGTTAATCGCTCTTTCACTTGGAGAACTAAAAAAACCTGAAGAAGGAATTACATGGTTAGATCAAATAATGGACGATAAAGCCGAGTGGTTTCTCTACTATGATAAGGCATCGTTACTAAACAAAATAGGGGATATGCACGAGGCATTGAAATTTGCTTCTTTTGCTGCTTTAGACAGAAAAGAGATTAGTTACAAATGTAATGTATTTCTTTTGATGGGTAAAATTCTTCTGAATAAAGAAGAGCTCGATCTGGCTAATCAACATCTCTTGTTAGCAGCCAAAATAAGACTTGAAAATGAATGGTCAATATCTGATGAATTGCAGGGATTCGTAGATCAAACGGGTATTAGTATTTTAGAATTAAAGCCAACAAAGGATTTAGTAAAAGATCTTAGGAACTACTGGCAATCTTTGAGATTCGCAGGTATGGATACTGCTGCCGGCACTATTAAAAATATAGTAAAGTCAGGAAAATCAGGATTCATTTCAGGCGAAGATGGCGAGGAATATTATTTCAAAATTGCCAATTTCCAAGGGAATCCTAAGTTGCTTAATTCAGGCATAAGAGTAACTTTCTTTATTCAAAAAAATGATCAAAATGGAAAATTGGATACTGCATTAGAAATAAAAATAGATCAGCATTAGAATCTTGTATTCAAATAATCCACCAAACGTAAACGATATGAAGCAAATCTCCATTCCTATCCAGTAACCTGTTACAAAAATATTGCAATTAGCTTAGAATAAATATGTCAAACTGCCCTTCCTTCTTATGTAAATGGTGCAACCATGGTGATACTATGAAAGCGTCCCTTCTAGATTGCTAAAATTGAAGTAAGCACACAGAATGTTAGCAAAGGAGGAACGCTTTTGTACCCATTCTACCTCGGAGTAGACCTGCATCTCAAGCGTACCTATATGATGTTGATGAATTCCAAATAAGTGTAAATCTGTGAGTCACCTTCCCTGATTTGGGTGCAACGCGGGTGCAACACCCATGATATCAGGTGGATACTATGGACAGGGTGGACAAAATCACGCCTTTTTTATTTAAACCTGTGGGCACTATGAATACCTGACTTCGAATCAGCTATTCAATGATTATTTCGAGTCGCCTTTCCGGTTTTGGGTGCAATTTGGGTGCAATTGGAATGAAACAGGGTGGTGTCAAGCCCCCAAAATTTAGTACCACTCATAAGTAGACACTTTCAGGGTTAGAGGAAAATTCATAAGGGGTTTTATTCCCTACTGAAGCGTGAGGGTGTTGAGAGTAAATTATGTACTAAAGGGAACTTTTGTGTTCTGATACTAAGGGTTATGCGTTTTCACTAAAAGGATGTTCTGAAATTGGGTTTTGATTTTTTCCGCGCAGCCAGTATAAAGCGGTCCAGAATTAGATACAGGAATAAGGTTCAGGGGAAATATGGTGAAATTGTATTTAAATGAAATCAGGTTAACGGAGGCAGAAACTCGAATCCCATCCTTGGATTCATTAGTCAATTCAACCAGTTTTTGAAAGAATTCATCATTGTTCTTATCGGCGCCGTTTTTTTCGAAATCATCCAGGCAAAGAACAGGGAAGGTACCGCATTTATCCCGGGTTGAAGGTAAGATATCTACATACATTCCAGTGTAGAGTTGAATCGCATAAGGGACTTGGTTGCTTGGGCAGTCAGGGATTGTAAGAGTTGGAAGTCGTTGTGTAAGCTTAACCCCAATTGGAGCGATCAGGATGAGAGCTGCCATAATCAGGGATATCATCATTATCCATTTCGATTCTTGATCATAAAGTTTTTTCTTGGGCATCTGTGTCAAGCCAAAAGTAGAAAGGATCGAAAAAAGCCCCACGGCTTCTAAGGCAAAGAAAAAAGGGATGCTGCCTGTATAGAATCTGTTTCCGCCATCAACGGGGGGTAAAAAGGGAATAGAAAAGAATATCCCGAGAAAACAACTAAACAGCATTGAGTATTTAGGCTTATTAATGTGGCGGATAGAGTGGACTAAGCCTAAGACCATCAAGCAAAAATTCAAGACCCAAAAAATGTTGTTGAAAATGTTCTGGCGGTAGGAAATCAGATTGAACATGCTGGTTTGACCGGGTAAAAAGAAGTCACGGTATGATTTAATCGTACCAATCATTAGCCCCAGAGGATAAGTACGGATTTTTTCAATCGCTGCTTGCATGACGACACCTGGATCGTTTGTTCCAAGCGCCTGGAAATGATAGGTCCAACCCGCTCCTCCAACAGCTTGTCCGTATAGCATCCACGAGAAGTTACCAAAAGTGGAAGAACTAGTGGTAGTAACAAGGCGCGGGAAGATGATATTGACTGCTAAAAATTCAGCCGCTAAGAGTAAAGTAAACAACGCCATTTGTTTGAGCGGCAGTTTATTTCCCGATCGAAAGGCCCATCCAATCCACAATACTAGCATAGGCAGCATGAAGAATGGACCTGCGCGCACGCTGATGGCGATGACGAGCATTAAACTGCCCAGGGCAATTTCAGAATACTTTTTTGACTCAGCGCCCTTGAGCAGCAGGAAAAAAGCCAGGCAGCTAAATATCAAACTGGGCAGTTCTGTAAGTGTGTAACCAATCATTGGCCGGATGAATGAATATAGTAAGACCATCAGCACAGCGGCGGGCAATGGCCCAAAACTGTCTTTTAGTGCCTGCGCCGCCAAATAACTACACAAAGCAACAAGAAAAACTACTGTTGCTATTACCCATATAAGATTGTGCTGGGTAAAAAGCAATAATACCGATAGCATGCCGGGAAACAGCGGACGAAAAGCTCCCTGAAGACCCTCTTCTGCTATGGCTTGACCAGCGAGGAGCATACGGCTCCCATTGTAATAATAGAAACTGTCTTTGTAGGGTAAAAAACCGCCGATAATATTCGCATTGGATATGCCTAACGACCATTTTGAGGCGAGCTGGAGCGCGAACAATGCCATGACCAATCCAAATCCTATTGCCCACCCCCACTTACCACGAGAGCGAAAACAAAGATAAAAAAGGATTACGAGGATTATAAAATTTAAAAACCAATGCTGGTTTTGGAATCTGGCCAAAGAGTCTGGAATTTTTATAGATAGGATCAAGCCAAATAAACCTGATGGCAAAAGTATGCTCAAAACTCGTGCTAAGAAATTCATTGTGTTGCGTTGATCCTTATTGGCCATTGATATAACTTGCCCCATTATTTAATAATATATTCAATCAACGAAGCGATATTTGATCAGCGTCCATATGGCTTCAAAGGCATCTGTTATTTTTGTATTTTTCATAATGATAACCCCTTTGAATATTATTGTACTTCAATTTGCTTGACAAAATATACGAGGAAATGGAGTTAGACAAAAGTTAAACCTTGCTGCTGTACAGAATGGAGTGGATATCTTAAGAAAAATGATTTTGAGGTGAGAATCGAAGAAACCGAATTTTTCGATGAGATAAAAACCAGATATCAAGTTCTGGAAGAACTCCTTTCCTGCCATACAGCCATCGTTGATGGTTGCGTGACTGAAGGATATGTGCATTCTGCCGAAATAAAACGTTTTTTGGATGAGCGCCCGGAAGTGATCGGAATTGCAGTAGCTGATATGCTGTCAGGATCACCAGGTATGGATATTTTAGGATTTGGAAACAATCCTTATGATGTTATATCCTTTGTTGAAAGTGGCAAGATTGAGATATTTGCGAGCTATCCAAATAAACACCGATCTCATAATCAGCGAAACAACCACTCATATAAAAAATTAAAAGAATGTTTCTAATGTTATAAGAATTTTTCAACTTGCGTTCTTATCATTTCCTCAGTTGGTAATCCCTAAAGCTTTTGTGGAGTTTAATCAACACGGCATCCTAAGCCATTGTTATTATCCTTCGTTGGAAAAATATCTTTATTATCGATTCAAATGGATGGTGAACCAATGAATTTATGTTTTATTGAATGATTGTGCGTTTCCACTTCAATCAAAGATATATATTAATTTCTAGCTTTCTTAAAACTGTTCTTAGATCTTGAAGAACGATTTTTCAGGATGGCAGTCATTGAAATATAGTAATTCGATTTTTTGTTTGCGAATCTCTGTTTTTCATACTCACCTGCACCGTTTATGTTAATAATATATCAGGGACGATGGAGCTTATTTTTATATCCCATTGTAAATTGAGGAAATGCTTTCAATTACTTATTGAAGATAACTCTTTAGCTATGTTTTTAATCAACTTAGCAGGGTTTTCATGGGAAAATATCGGGTTGTATGCGCATCTTGTTTTTACTTCAGCAAAGAACCGCACCCGTGTGGAAAGCTTTATTTTCCTTCATGAATTAAGATGAAAATTTGAAAAAAAGATGACCAATTTGTATAGTTAACTAATATATAATGTAAGATATGTAATCACTCGATATTTACAGAGATCGTCATTAACATTCAGGGTAAAAAAGGATTATCATGAATCAACCGTATCCAAGATTTCCCGAGTTTAAATATTACCGACCCAAGTCTTCTAAAGAAGCGGTAGATTTTCTTGAAAAATACGCTGATCAGTCTCGACCATATACTGGTGGGACTGATTGTTTTAACCAGATAAGAGACAAAAGAATTCACCCGAAATATCTGGTTGATTTGAAATCCATAAAAGGATTTCGGAAAATTGAATTTGACCTAAAAAAGGGACTGAATATTGGTGCCGCAGTGTGTCTAAATGAGATTATTCGCCACCCAAAAATCATGGGATATTATCCGGTCTTGATAGAAGCGGCTCGGGAAGTGGGTGGGTATCAGCTTCGCAATCGTGCGACATTGGTTGGAAATCTATGCAATGCTTCTCCCTGTGGAGATACAATAGGACCATGTTTGACCTACCGATCTAAAGTGCATATAGTTGGACCGGATAGTAAGCATGAGGTCGACCTGAAGGATTTCTTTAAAGGTCCTGGAAAAACATGCTTACGCCCAGGAGAGATTGTTGCGTCTGTTTCACTCCCAATTCCTCCGCTGGGCGCGGCAGGTACGTATGAGAGCATTGGCCGAAATAAATTTGGAGATCTGGCGATCGCAGCTGTCACAGTTCTTGGATATGAGAAAAAGGATAGTCTATCTGGTTATGAATTCTTGCTAGCTCTCACGGCAGTGGCTCCCACAGTAATTTTTTCGGAATTAGCACAGGAAATCTTAAAAACGCTGCCTCTTACTCTGGATACGCTTGAACAAGCCGCATTAGCTTGCAGTGAAGCCTGTAAGCCAATAGATGACATTCGCGGCAGCGCGAAGTATCGAAGGGATATGATCAAGATGCTCGCGCTTCGCGGACTTATAAGAACATGTAAACAGCTCAATATTCCACTTTAATCCTTTTTGAAAAATTAATCTGAGGAGTGAAATCAATGGAACTTATTAAAATTCATGTGACTGTAAATGGGAGTGAGGAAATTTTGGATGTGTCTCCTAATCTCTCATTGCTCAATATGCTCCGGGAAAACCTTGCTCTAACTGGCACAAAGAGCGGATGTGAGGCGGGGGAATGCGGCGCATGTACTGTTCTTCTTGAAAGAGAACCAGTGAACAGCTGCATGGTGTTGGCAGTTGAGTGTAACGGGTTGTCTGTGGAAACGATTGAGGGTCTTTCAGAAAAAGAGGCCATGAAGAAGCTTCAGAACGCATTTATGGACTTGAGCGCGATCCAATGTGGATTTTGTACGCCCGGGATGCTCATTTCCGCATTCGCACTTCTGAAGCGGAATCCTAACCCTAATGATGAAGAAATTCGAATGGCGCTTCTAGGAAACTTATGCCGCTGTACAGGGTATGAGCGTATTATCAACGCTGTAAAAAAAGCTGCTAAAAAATAGGAGAGATTCTATGAAAATTAAAGAGAAGATCCCTGATTTAATTGGTTCGAATGTTCACAGGGTAGACGTGCAAGAAAAAGCTACCGGAGCGGCGGTTTTTACAGATGACGTTCAGTTTGGGAGAAATTTGCTTTTTGCGCGAATAAAGCGCAGTCCGCATCCACATGCGATTATCAAATCAATTGATACGAGTAAAGCAGAAAAATTTCCCGGAGTGAAAGCTGTCGCGACAGGCGTGGATTTTCCAAAAAGAATTGGATTGTACTTGAAAGATAAATATATTTTTGCCCGCGAACGAGTTCGTTTTGTGGGTGAGCCAGTAGCCGGTGTTGCGGCAATCAGCGAAGAGGTTGCTGAATCCGCTTTGGATTTGATTAAAGTGGAATATGAAATATTGCCGGCAATTTTCCATCCAGATGATGCAATCAAACCTGATGCAATCCTAATCCATCCAGATTTAGGAAAATATGAAGTTGCGAATTTTATCTTTCCGAAATCGGGTACTAACATCTCAAATCATTTTAAAGTAAGGAAGGGAAACCCCGATTTAGTTTGGGACGCGTGCACAGCAGTTGTTAGTCGAAAATATTACATCCCGCATATTCAGCATGTTCCAATCGAAACACATGTGGCTGTTGCCAAGGTTGACCAGACTGGTAAAGTGACCTTATGGTCAAGTTCACAATCCCCATTTGCTCAGCGTGATCTAATTGCGAAATCATTAGGGATGTCCCCCAGTAATATCCGTGTGATAGCTAACTACGTGGGAGGAGGATTTGGCTGCAAAGCAGGTGTAACGATGGAAACGTTGCCTATCGCTCTAGCACTGAAAGTGAGAGGGCGTCCGGTGAAACTGCGTCTGACACGTGAGGAGGAATTTTATACAAACTTCGTACGGCAGGCACTGGTGATCGAATTGAAAATGGGCTGCGACAAAGACGGAAATATTCTGGCGCTTGAAAATACAATGTACTGGGATGGGGGTGCTTCCACGGAATATGGTGTCAATATCGCGCGAGCGGGAGGTTATTCATGCACCGGCCCTTATGATATTCCCCATGTAAAAGCGGACAGCTATTGTGTGTATACTAACAATACGATTGGAGGCCCTTACCGCGGGTTTGGGATGTCTGAGCTCCATACAGGCATTGAACAATGTGTGGATGAACTGGCGGAAGAAATCGGGATGGACAAGGTTGCGTTTCGGATGCTGAACGCGGTTCAAAAAGGTGATATTTTAGCAACGGGCATGAAAATGCATCCCACTGGCATTAAAGAATGCATCGAAAAAGCTGCGCATGCCGTAGATTGGGGCAAACCAAGTGAGCCATGCCCTCCAAATAAACGACGGGGAAAAGGGATTGCTATAATGTGGAAAGCACCTGCTATGCCCCCAAACCCGGGATCCAGTGCGACCATAAAGTTAAATGAGGATGGCACAATCCTGTTAGGGGTGGGGGGGCAGGAACTTGGACAAGGGGCATTTACTGTGGCAGTTCAGATTGCTGCAGCTGCGCTGGGTGTACCATTTGAGTCTGTTCGTGTAGTCGGCCCAGTGGATACGGATTATTCCCCCTATGAATGGCAGACTGTAGCCAGCCGCCTTACCTGGTCAATGGGAAATGCGGTCATGGCAGCTGCAATTGATACTCGTAAGCAAATTTTTGAGATTGTCTCTGAAGCATGGGGAGAAGACACCAAGGACTTGGAAATTATTGACGGAATTGTAATTTCAAAAACCAGCGAACGTGAAATTCCGTTGAAAGACTTTGCAGTTTATGGCATTCCAAATAAGGATTTTGAAGGATGGATAGGCGGCCCGATATACGGGCGTGGAAAATTTATGCCAAATTACGTAACAGGATTGGATAAGGATTCAGGACAGGGTGAACGAGCAGTGGTCCATTACACTACAGGCGCACAGGCTTTTGAAATTGAAGTGGACTTGGATTCTGGAAAAATAGAGATCATTCAAGCTGTATCTGCTTTTGATGTTGGCAGGGCGATCAACCCTGACCTTGTTCGAGCACAGATGGAAGGTGGGATTGTGCAGGGGATAAGCTCTACGATATTTGAGCAGATGATATTCAAGGACGGGCAAATGCAGAACCCAAGTTTTGTGGATTACCGCATTGCAACAACGATGGATTTACCAAAAAGAATTGAATCGATCATCGTTGAAGTGCCGCAGGATGATGGCCCGTACGGAGCGAGAGGAATTGGGGAACATCCAATGGTACCCACAATCGCTGCTATCGCGAATGCGATTTACGACGCTGTAGGAATTCGGATGGAAGGACCGCCGTTTACATCAGAAAAGATATTTACGCACTTGAAAATGAAAGGAACTCAGGGGTTTCAAACGAACAAAAGATGATTTGGAGGATGATTGGAAATTAAAACACGAGTTATTAAGGGTCAGTATCATGATTCTGTATCGCTTATGCTGGCTGCAAAGAAAATGAAAAAAGTCGATGGGGTTGTGGATGCTGCAGTCGTGATGGGAACTGATGCTAACAAAGCACTCTTAAATCAGGCAGGTTTATTAACGAAAGAGGCACAATCCGCATCCGCTGATGATCTTGTGATTTCAGTGAAAAAAGATAAGGAAGCAGACGCCTTGTTGTCTCAAGTAGATGATTTTTTGATCAGTGAAATAAATTCCGAAACCGGGTCACAGAAAAAAAAGCCGCAATCTATTCGGAGCGCTGTGCGTTTTGACCATACAATAAACCTTGCGGAAATATCGGTCGCGGGCGCATATGCAGCACGGGAAGCACGGGAAGCGTTAGCGAGTGGACTGCATGTGCTTTTATTCAGTGACAACGTTTCACTTGAAGATGAAATATCCCTGAAGAAGTACGCAGTATCACAAGGGCTTTTGATGATGGGGCCAGGGGCGGGGACAGCATTTATCAATGGAGTTGGATTGGGTTTTGCAAATGCGCTTCCTGCTGGACAGGTGGGGATTGTTTCCGCCGCAGGAACCGGGCTACAGGAAGTCAGTACAATTTTAGCCTGGGCTGGAATTGGTGTTTCACAGGCGATCGGAACTGGCGGCCGCGATTTGAGTGAGAATGTGGGCGGTCTCATGGCCATTGCGGGTATAGAAGCGTTGATCGAAGATGAACAAACAAAGGTGATTGTTTTGGTCAGCAAACCGGCTAATGATGCTGTGATAGGTAAGATTCTTAATATCTTAAAACGCGGAAAGAAAGAGAGTGTGATTTGCACGTTAGGGGCAACATTCGATCAAATACAGGATGAGAATACCCATTTTACCCGCACTCTAGAAGAATGCGCGCTTAGAGCGGCCACCATTATGGGGGCAAAATTACCAGATTTCCAGGCATTTATACAAACAGAAAAAGCAAAACAGCAAGCCCAGGCAAATGAATTAAGGACAAAATTAGGACCTGAGCAAAAATTTATCCGCGGTTTGTATTCGGGCGGTACTCTGTGTTATGAAGCTCAAGTGATCTGGAAAGAACTGTTGACTGAACCAGTTTTCTCAAATGCGCCATTAGAAAAAAAGAACACCATTAAAGAAAAGGGTTCACCTGAGTTTCATACCGCGTTGGATCTGGGGGAAGAGGAATTTACGGTTGGAAGACCACATCCGATGATTGATAATGATCTACGTATGCGGTATATATCGATGGCAGGCAGTGACCCGACTACCGCGGTCATTGTGATGGATGTGATGATTGGCTATGGTGCGCATCCTGATCCGGGGTTGGAGCTTGGAAAGGCGATCAGGCTTGCAAAAAAGGATGCGGAACGGCAGGGAAGGACGCTGATTGTGATTGTCTGTGTCACCGGGACGAAAGATGACCCCCAGAATTTAACTGAA
>Ga0209345_10004881_pt1 | contig 12708 bp, 7 predicted proteins | sample Cruoilmetagenom7_FD_187294 | JGI IMG/M metagenome (GOLD analysis project Ga0209345, IMG submission 187294) | Oil polluted marine microbial communities from Coal Oil Point, Santa Barbara, California, USA - Sample 7 (SPAdes) (version 2) | ecosystem: Environmental > Aquatic > Marine > Oil seeps ...
TTCTCGGCAATCTTGTCCAGAGCCGCACGCGCCGCAGCCACATTAGACGGGGTCGGGGAAGCCGTGAACATATAAGCACGCATGGCTTTGCGCGTAATTTCAAACCCTTTGTGTTTGGACAAACAGAACCCGCCAATAGAAGCCAAGCTTTTGGAGAATGTACCAGAGATAAAATCAACCTTGTCCAGCACACCTTCTTCTTCGGCCAGACCGCAACCCGTTGGGCCAAATACGCCGAACGAATGGGCTTCGTCGATATAGAGATATGCGCCGTGTTTTTGGCAAACATCTACAAATTCCGCGATAGGTGCGCGGTCACCAAACATAGAGTAAAGGCCTTCGATAATTACAAGCGCAATACCGTCTTCAATAGGGCCTTGGCGGGTCAAGCGCTTGTCGAGGTCAGCCGGAGAGTTATGGCGAAAACGAATGGTCGGGGCAGCACTCAGGCGACACCCGTCAATGATGCAAGCATGGCTGTCCGCATCGATAAATATCACATCTTTTGGCCCTGCTAGTGTCGCGATAGCGGCAAGGTTCGTCTGATAGCCTGTCGAAAATACAATAGCACTGGCCATGCCCGAATGCTTGGCGAGCGCGTCTTCCAAATCAACGTGTTCGGTGTAGGAACCATTGGCAATCCGCGAACCGGTTGTGCCTGTGCCGTGGGCTTTGATGGCATTGATAGACGCGGCCATGCAATCTTCGTCAAAAGTCAAACCGAGATAATTGTTCGTACCTGCCAGAATGATAGAGCGGTTGCCAATACGCCCACGTGTGGCATTTTCAATATCGTCAAATTTGACGCCGAACGGGTCTGTCCCTAATTTGGTAACAAGATCGGTGCGCGACTTTAAGGTCGAGAATTTATCAAAAATATCCATTTGTTACTCTTGGATCAATTCGCGTGTTGCGTTGACCAATTCACCGACGGTCTTAATATCGCTGACCATCTCCATAGGAATGGAAATATCGTAAAAATCTTCCAGTCCCATAATCAAATCAAATACGGCTGTGGAGTCCACTTCCAGATCAGTGACAATACCGCTTTGCAGAGCGATAACATGGTTTTTAGGATTGTAAGGAACTAGCAGTTCACAAATTTTATCGAAAATTTGTTCATGGGTCGGTTTAGGCATGTATGGCTCTTTTTGCTGTGGTGCGAGTGTGATTAGTCACCCAGTATTGTTTGTTTTAGCGCTGATTGCAACACAGTTTGTGTCTCATCTTCTGCGGCTACGCTCCAGTCCTCATACAAAAATTCTTTGAGCTTGCCCAGTGTCAAATGCCCTTTGCCGAATACACGTTTTGTTACACTATTTATCGCTGCGATTGGGTAAAGCACAGAAAGAGGTAGCGGAAACACACGCACTTTGGCGTCAATCGCTTGGGCGCTTTCCGCAGCAAATTCCGGCCAAGTGAGACTGGCGCGTGTTGCCACCGATACGGTGCGACCATCACATGTGCCGTCCAAGCACGTATTTGTCAAAAATATTGCCAAATCGTCCACATGAACCAATCCGATTTTGCGCATCCGCCAATTCTTCCCGCCGGGCGCAGGCAGAAAACCTTTCCTTATCAGCATATAAAACGGGGCTGTGGCTTTATCCTCGATACCAAATACTGCGGGCGCGCGCACGACGACGCCCTTCATTTTACCCAGCTTACGGGCGAATTGGCCTTCTCCGGCTCTCTTAGAGCCTGCGTAATCAGATAATTCCGCCTGTTGTGCCGTCAAAGACGATAAATGTACGAACCGTTTGACCTTCGCCCGCGCTGCCGCCTGAACCAAAGTGCCGACAGCCTCAGAATTTGTTTTGTAGTACTCGGCCTTTGTCCGCGCAGTGACCAACCCTGCCATATGAATGACTATATCCGCACCTGCACATAAGGAGTTTTCACTAACCGGATTATTGAGAGTGCCCTCAATCCAGTTGATATTTTCATGTTGAATAGCTTTATTAGCTGAGCCGGGACGTACCAAGGCTTTGATAAGGTAACCTTGTGACAATAATTCACGGATAACGGCGCGGCCAACAAATCCTGTCGCGCCCGTTAAAGCGACTATTTTATGAGACACCACGGTGTTCGTCTATTACCCGAAGCGTCACATCAGCTTGTAAATCGAGGATCGCGTCTTTGAGGAATTTTTCGCGGACACGGGCACGGCTTAACTTACCTGAAGAGGTCACAATCATAGAGCCGCGCGGCACCAGAATAAGCGTAACAGGCGCACCAATTTCAAGGCGAATAGCGGCACTAACTGTTGTATGGATTTCTGCCAGCAAGGCTTCGTCGCGGGTACGGCACTCCAGTAGCAATATAATTTCTTTTTCGTCGCCACTGCCACCAACTGCAAAGGAGCAAGCACGGCCACAACGGCTCGGCGCAGCAGCTTGGGCAGCCCATTCGATATCTTGTGGCCAAATATTACGGCCATGCCACAAAATTAGGTCTTTGAACCGTCCTGTGACAATAATTTGACCGTCCATCCAATAGCCCAAATCGCCTGTATCCAGCCAACCGTCATCGGTAAATGCAGCTTGTGTTGCCAGCGCATTGTGGAAATATCCCGGTGTAATACTGGGGCCGTGCAAGCAAATCCGGCCAACTTTACGTTCACCTTCGACTTTGCCATCAAAATTACGCACTTCGAGTTTATGGCCGGGCAAAACTTTACCACAGGCAATAAATGTACGTATATGCTCGGCAGACGTTAAATCGGTTACAGGGACTGCGTCTCCTGTGCGCTCCAAAAGATCAATATCGATTGTATCTTCCAGTAATCCTTGCCCTATTGGCGAGAAGGTTGCGGCTAAAGTGACCTCGGCTAAACCATAGCTAGGTGTGAAAGCGGTAATATGGAATTTGCTGTCTTCAAAAGTATCGGCAAATGCTTTCAAAGGTTCTGGCTGTACCATGTCGCCGCCAATACCGGCAGCGCGCCAAGTGGATAAATCCAGTTCCCGGTCATCACGCCAACGACGGACACAAAGTTCAAAACCGAAAGTCGGGCTAAATGACAATGTAGCTTTATTTTGGCTGATCAATTGCAGCCAAGTAATTGGTCGGCGAGTGAAGTCTTGCGGATCAAGATAATCTACCGACATTTGACACATCATAGGCACAATCATGAACCCGATTAAACCCATATCATGGTACATTGGCAACCATGACGAACACCGGTCACCTTCAAGAATTTCAAGCCCACCTGTGTTCGAAATACCTATACAATTGGCAGTGACGGTCTTTTGTGTACCGATAATACCTTTCGGTGAGCTGGAACTACCCGATGAATATTGGATATAACAAGGACCGTCCGCACCGTGTGGGCGAAGTTTGTCACCGAGTGGTAATTTATCAACATCACAAAAGCTGATCACTGGAATATCATTATCGTTCAGCGCAGAGCTGATGATATTTTCCATGCTCGCAGGGGTTAAAAGCGCTGCAAAATCTCCAGTTTCAGCCATGCGCTGCAACTGACGTTCATAGCTACCACGCCCACCAAGGGTAACCGGTAATGGCAGAGGTGCAGGAATTAAACCCGCATATTGGCAGGCATAGAAAAGGATAACAAATTCGGGGCTGGTCACAGCACAAATACCGATACGGTCACCCGGGTCAGTAATACCCACCAAACGTTTGGCCGCCTCAACGGCACGGTCACGTAATTCCGTATAGGTTAGCCGCGTTTTAAGTTCGCCTTTACCCGTATAGAAATTAAAGCCAGAATCCCCACGGGCTGCATACTCAAGCCCATCGATCAATGTATCAAAGTGCCCGCGTACCAATGGTTGCCCACTGTTCGAACTTGTCGGTAAAATCATATACTTATCCCCTTGGTAACACTTTTCCCAATCACTGGTTCTATGTCACTGGTCTTATCTCATAAGTTTGTCTTAATACCAAAATAATTCCCAATGTAAAGTATCCCTTAAGTTGATAATAATTCTCTGAGTTGTGCGTTTACGATCGCAAATTTGGCTAAACTCCATCCACCAGAGGTGTTTATCTTGGTATATGCGGCGTCATATGCCTGTACAGCGTGGGGTTTGCTTTCAACATATGCATTGATGATAGTTTTCGTTCCAGCCTTTGCAGTACCGCCTCCGTCAATGTAAAGTCGGGCTGCATCAAGAGCTAAACTGGCTTGCGCCGCATAGTAATCTTCTTCAATTCTTTGCTGTGCAAGACCCTCCCAATGGGTTTTCGGTGCCGTTTTCATGGACATTGTGCGCAAACGGTCAATCTTAAAGCGTCCGCCCATATCATAGAATAATTCCGCGGCTTTACGGATTGGCCAGCCGGTTTTCTCGGTCAGTTCGACCACATCAAATCCTGATGCGCGTGCCCTGAGCAGGGATACATCCGCCGCTAGCTCTTCTGGAATGCCAGAACGTATAAAACGCCCAATTCGGCTTGCCACGCGGCGACTATCATAGCTTGACAACACATTGACCCATCCTTCGTCCACATGAGAAAGACCGTCAGTGCGCCTCGCAATACGCATTGCAATAGAACCCGTTTCCCCGCGCCTGACGAGCCAACCAATGACCCGCTGAAGCACTGTGGAAATTTCTGCCTGCAAGCTTAACTGTGCCTCTGCGCTGATTTTATTGTCCAGCGCATTTATCGAAGTGCGCATATTGTCAATTTGCAAGACCTCATAGGCGATTGTAAACGCTTTGGCGATTTCGCAGGCACTGCCATTGGTTTGCTCGCTGAGATGGGACATGAATATCGGGCCGCCTACATCGACAATTTTGTTACAGAGCCGCGAGATAATAATTTCGCGGCGCAACCTGTGACCTTCCAACGCCTTATCAAATCCCTGTACTGCTTTGGGGAAGTAATCTCTGAACATCCGATCAAAAAATGGATCATCCGCAACATCTGTATCAACCAAATCATCAAACAAGACAATTTTGGCATAGGCATTCAGAACTGCGATTTCGGGGCGAGATAACTTCCCGCCTTTATCTCCAATATTTTGCATTTCCGTTGCGGACGGTAAACCTTCAACATCCCGATCGAGCTTGCCCGCAACCTCCAAGGTTTCCATAAACCGCCCATAGCCGTGGTGCTCTTCACGCGCATACATTTGCGCCAAAGACAACGCAGCTGTCTGGTCATAATTATGACGGAGCACAAGCGCCGAAACATCGTCTGTCATTTTCTCTAACAGCTTAACACGAGCACTGGATTTCAGTTCCCCACATTCAATGGCGCCAGCCAATAAGATTTTAATATTCACCTCATTATCCGAGCAATCCACACCGGCAGAGTTATCAATCGCATCCGTATTAACTCGGCCACCATTTTTGGCAAATTCGATGCGGCCAGCCTGTGTCACACCAAGGTTAGCACCCTCACCTATGACTTTCGCTTTTAAATCTAATCCATTGATTCTTATTATATTATTTGCTTTATCGCTCGCATCATCATGGCTCTCGGATGATGCTTTAATATAGGTACCAATACCGCCGAACCACAACAGCTCGCACTCTGATTTAAGCAATGCTTTCAGCAATTCGTTAGGCGTCACAGATTTCGCGGACAGTCCGGCAAGTTTTTGGATTTCCGGTGTAAGTTCGATAGATTTGCTAGAGCGTGGGAAGATACCACCGCCCTTAGAAATCAGCTTCTTATTGTAGTCCTGCCAGCTAGACTGAGGCACATCAAACAAGCGTGCGCGCTCCTTAAATGTCTTGGCTGTATCCGGGTTCGGATCAATGAAAATATCGCGGTGATCAAAGGCAGCAATCAAGCGAATTTTCTTGGACAACAACATGCCGTTCCCGAACACATCACCAGACATATCGCCAATACCAATGACATCAAATTCTTCGGTTTGAATGTCTTTACCCATTTCGCGGAAGTGCCGTTTGACGGCTTCCCAACCACCTTTGGCGGTAATCCCCATAGCCTTGTGATCATAACCAACCGAACCACCTGACGCGAACGCATCGTCAAGCCAAAAGCCGTAATCAGCCGCAATACCGTTAGCAATATCAGAAAATGTTGCCGTCCCTTTGTCAGCTGCAACCACCAAATACGGATCGGGATCATCCCAACAAACCACATCTTTCGGTGCCACAGTGTCTTTACCCTTATAGGTATCGGTCACATCAAGAAGCCCGCTGACGAATTGTGTATATGCCGCAATACCTTCAGCAAAGAAATCGTCGCGGCTACCGCCTATCGGCAATTGTTTCGGGAAAAACCCGCCTTTCGAACCAACAGGTACAATCACAGCATTTTTGACCTGCTGCGCCTTTACAAGGCCGAGAACTTCTGTGCGAAAGTCATCTCGTCTGTCAGACCAACGTAAACCACCCCTAGCCACCGGACCAAACCGGATATGCACGCCCTCTACGCGTGGTGACCACACGAATATCTCTCGGTAAGGCTTAGGCGCTGGCAATGCTTCTATGGCCTGACTGTCGACTTTAAGGGATATAAACGGATGTGACTTGCCGTTTTCATCTGTGATATAGAAATTCGTCCGCAAGGAGGCTTGCAACACCAAGGCCATGCGGCGCAGTGCCCGATCATGGTCTAGGGATGTCACTTCGTCCATTTGTGCGAACATTTTGTGTTCAATTGCCAAAGCTTCTTCGCGGCGAGTATCCAGTGATATCTTTGAGAACGGATTAAATTTCGTAGTGAACAAGTCGAGCATTAGCCCGGTAATTTTCGGGTAACTCGCCAAAGCCTCGATTTGAACATGCTCAGACGGGTCAAGCCCCGACTGCTTACGATAGCGTGCCAATAAACGTAACACGGCGACTTGCCGCCAATGCACGGCTTGCGGCAATATCAGAGCATTAAACCCGTCGTCCTCATTCCTACCATGCCAAATAGATAAGAAAGCGCCTCTGAATATTTCCTCAAGACCGGAGCGATCTTCAGGCGCGTCATCCAAGCGCATTTCATAATCGTAAACCCAAGCATCCTCTGCATCTTCAGCAGAAATTTTGTAGCCGGTTTCCTGCACAACATGCAGGCCCATATTGTTAAATATCGGCATAACATCTGATAGTTCCAGACGTTGGTTCCAGCTATAAAATTTAGCCCGCAAAACCGACGCATCATCGCCCTCGCGGGTACATACCCGCACAGCCATTGGATTATTAGCATCAACAGTTTCAATTACGGCAATATCGGCAATAGCTTCAACAGCATCAAAACTGGCTTGATATGCTGCCGAAAACGCAGATTTGTATGCACGCAACCTTTTACTGATATTTGGATTTTCATGCATTTCGGCTTGTGTTTGCAGGCCAGCACTCCAAGGCTGGCTCAGAGCCGCAACTTCTTTTTCGAGAGCCAATAAATCCGGGTTTGCGTCATTATCGGGGTCCATACCAATGATGAAATGAACCCGCGCCATAGGGGAATCGCTATATTGCGGATAGAATGCAGATACGCGTCCCGTCCATGCCGCGCTTAGACATGTTCCAATTTTTTGACGGACAGTCGTATTGTAATTTTCGCGCGGCACATAGACCAGTACAGAAACAAAGCGCTTAAACGGATCATTGCGCACAAATAAACGGGTACGCGGACGGTCAAAGGCCTGCGCAACACCAGTTGCTATGCGGTACAAATCATCTTCAGAGCTTTGGAACAGTTCGTCGCGCGGGTATGACGACAGAACAAATTCCAACCGCTTAGCATTATGTGAATCGGATAATGCGCCGTAACGATGTTGAACTTGTTGCACCTTACGCCGAATAAGCGGTACGAATTTGGGAGACCGCGCATAAGCATCAACAGTGAACAGGCCGACGATACGCGTTTCGCCTGTAACTTTTCCCTGTTTGTTGTATTTTTTAATGGAAATATAATCCATCCGCACCCGACGGTGGACACGCGAGAACATATTTGATTTAGCTACCGTCACAGGATCTTTTTCGAGCAAGGATGCTTCAAGGTTTGACGAAATTCTAGCCGGCTCGCTGCTCTGGCGTAGGATCATATTTGTGCCGTCACGCAAGACCCCCATACAGGATGATTGCACCACCTCAGGATGGCCGTAATCATAGGTTTCCCCCGTGCCACCTTCACTCTTGGCTTTGCCGCTCACATATACAAATGAGCGTGTACCCAACAATACAAAATTACCATCACGTATCCAATCGAGGAACTCACAAGCCTCATCCAATACATCTTCAGGTACATCACCGTGCCGTTCCGATAGCTCGGTAATATTGCCCTCAAGCAAAGCCAACATAGGCTTAAAGTCGCTGATAACTGCGTCCAGATCACCAAGGGTTTTCTTGATGCCAGCATGAATAGCTTTTCGTCCCTCTTGGCTTTGGCGCGGTATCAGCACCTGTATCAAGGATTCGCGAACCTTTTCGCCGCGTTTACGCCACAGCCCCTTATCACTGCGGTAACCATCTACAATCGGGTGGTAGAGCGCCAGAATATCTATGCCGTGACTGGATATTTCTCCAATAACGGAATCGACTAAAAACGTCCGATCATCTGTGATAATTTCAACAACATCATAACGGTCCGCCAAAGCACTGACATGCGTAATCGGCTCAACACGAATGGACGAAGTACCGACCTTGCGGCAGTCGCCAAACATCCAAAAGCTCCGCGCTAAAGCCAGAATATCCTCCAGCGGAAGTGCTAAAGCATCGTTTTGCGCCGTATCATCATAGAAGGATTTCAGAAATTGTTCTGCCCCCAATTCAAACCCGTCATCATGGTACCAGGACTCGTCGCCCATAGCAGCTTTTACAAATGCGGTTTTTGTGAATTTTAGTCCAGCCATAAGGGTATCCCCAACAGTCTAAATTGTAACTTGGTCAGAGGATAAACAGACCGTTCTGAACAGTAAACAGCTATTTTACCTCAGCACGTCACTTACTTTATGCGCGCGCGAAATTTAACCGCAAAGCTTGGGTCAGGATTATCCGCCGCCATAACACCTGAAGGGTTCACACAGATATATGTTACATTGGCATCATAGCCAGCAGAAGGCGAATACCCGCAAGCGGCAAAATTCGCAGGAGCAGAACCGCTATTAGAATATCGTACATCAGCAGCATAGTTAAAAGTCAATCCGCTGCCGCTATCAGTTCCGGTCACCGCAGTGGTTTCAGGACCACCATCATCAATGTCGCCATTGTAAAACTCAATTTCCGATGGGATAGCATCAATAATTTCAACACTGTCGCTATCGGCTGCACCGTCACCTATATTGGTAAATGTGATGGTATAGACAACATCATTACCCGGTATCATATATAGCCCCTCCGATAGCGGGTCGTACACCGCAGTCGTTTTCTGACCCGTCAATTCTGCAGTGAGCACGGGGCAAAAATTCAAATCATGGATAGAGATGCCCTGATTACCGGGATCAACAGGTGCCGTATTATCATTACCGTAGCTTATTGTCACAGTATCCACGGCAGAATTAAACTCCAAGGTCATATTGCCCCTGCTTTGCGTGGGGCTAGAACTGCCATTACCAGTGACTACATTTCCCGATGCTGAATTGGAGGTACTGGTAAAGAAAGTTGGTGTTACAGAAATACCGCTTAACGTGCCGGTAACCGTCACCTGATCAACGAATTGATTGTTACCGTAATCGACATCAAATATACTGAGTTGTACCTTGGCAACGCCAACACCTGGGTCACCCAATGCATATACAACATCCACTGTACTCGTACGGTTAGTTGGGTCACGTAAGAAATGCAAATCGGACTGCCCAGGCGAGATACCGCCCGTATCATAAATACTCTCTGCAGGTGTTTGACCACCAAAATTCGCACTATCCAGCAATGAATTATCCGCATCGGTTACGGTGATAGCTATTGTCTCCCCAGCTGTCACATATGTATTGGTCATATTTCCCTCAGCCCAAGCCACCGTATCCCAATCCAAAATAAGTGGCGCGCCGGGGCAACTTAGTGTTGGCACAGCAGGTGTCACTGGTGACAACGTAAGTTCCGCATAATCGTCTTCACCAATATCGCTATTACCGGGTGTGGAATCGGGGTCTGTTTGCACCGAGGTCATTATTTCACTATCCACATCAAATGAACCGCTTGAATTGACATATGCTGTGACTTGTAGCGTTGTGGAGCCCCCATTTGCCAAAGAGCCCGATACTGTCCACAAACCCGTTCCGGAATTATAAGTCCCGGCTCCATCATCCGAGACATAACTCAGACCGGACGGCAAGCTTGCATCCGTGGTGACCCCGGTCGTTGCTACGGGCCCATTATTAGTAATTGTGTAAGTCAAAACGACATTTGTCCCGATCGACGGCGTTGTATTGCTTACCGCTAGACTTAAATCTAAATCCGAACCAACAGCATGGGTAAAGTACAAATCAGCACGGCGAAACTGGCCATTATCTGCGGATGGATAGTCGTCACACATAGTCATTGTCCATGTACCAACTGAGTTTTCCCCGTTGAAAGCTGACAGCGCGTTATTTGGCCGCACAGAATTTTCATAAGGCGGCGCCGTAAGGCCATCATTTGTATCATGAGGAGCCGTGTTAATGAGGGTGCCGGCACCATCGTCCATTTCCACATTATAATTATCTTGGTTACCGCCACCTGTGTCGGTGTTAATAAGGCGTACGGATGTTCCCGCAGGAGACGCTAAATCCAATTGTATATCACCGCGCCAAGTATGGCTGGCTAAAAACCCCACATCCAAGTCGTTGATTGTAAAGCTATCGCCGCCCGGCACTATAAATGTACGGGTGAACTCCCCGCCGCCGCAATTGGTTGCACCGTTAATAGTCGCAACAGTTGTATTGGTATAGGTGCTGGCTTGCCCATAGGCCGTGACTGACATGAGCCCAGAGAATAGCACTGAAAAAACTCTGATGAGAAACGGAATGGTTCTAGTCATTGTCTGCTTGCAGGATTAATTGCGGTTTGGATTTTTTCTGCTTCTTTTGCTGAGCGCTTGCCTTTTTAGCATTCGCTTTTTGTATACGTGTAGCATCCCATGTGGCTCGCCCATCCCCGCCGCGGTCACGGTCCATAACCAACTCATAGGTACCGTTTTCTTCCATTTTCAATATCACCGTCACTACATCAGCCTGCACGGCACTTTTTGCCGGGTTTTCAATGTCCCAGACATGTGACTTACCACGCACAGATTTTGGAGGCCCGTATTGCTGCACCAAGGAATTATAAATCACCTGCGCTTGCCCGGGCGAACTTCCTTGTGTTGTGCGGTATTTAAGAGAGGTACTATTTTCAGGTTTTGCGTTATGTTGAGCGGCATTTGCCAATCCCCGACCTTGCGAAACTTGCCCAGCATTTTCGGTAATACCCTGTACAAAGTCGAATGGGTTTGGGGCAAGTTTTGTTTTTTTCTCTACTTTCTTGGTAGGTTCAGCAATTTGTGCATATCCGGGAATACCGTAAAATAGAATTGCCCAAACACACCATACAATCCGTAGCGACCATATTGATTTCAGCATAATTTCTACCTTTGAAAATATGATTGGCTCCACACAAGCCATTCACATGGGCAGGCCTAAATAAGTAGCCTTAATAAAAGTAAAATATTAGCATTAACGCATCGACAACAGCCGCAGATTGGACAAATCACCCATTTCATGATAGTATACATGCTAGGAGGTAATTATGAGTGTAAGTGAACTTCTAGAAAACAAAGCCAACCACATATATGCGGTTGATATAACCGATACATTGCGCGACGCGATTGCACTGTTAAACGCCAAAAATATTGGTGTGGTTCTCGTAACGAACAAAGACGGTCAGATGAAAGGTATTTTGTCCGAGCGTGATATTATCCGCAAAGCCCTAAGTTCTCGAAACAGGGCGCAAGAAACTGGGTTTCGGGATGAACTTGTCACCAAAACCATGACCAGTAAGGTATTCACTGTTAGCCCTGATGCCAGTATTGATGAGGTTATGGAGCTTATGACCAATGCGCGTATCAGGCATATACCTGTGCTAGACGGCAGCGAGATCAAAGGGTTGGTTTCAATTGGTGACATTGTCAAACGTAAGATTGCCGATGCCGAAAATGAAGCCGCCGTATTGCGCGATTATATTGCAACTGGCTAATTTTAAGGCTTAAGTTTAGGCCTAGTGTCTTATTTCTTGTGCCTTGTGCCTAATGCCTTGTTACTTGAGCCTTATGCCGAATGGCGTCTTTGGATCCATGCCCGACCATCAGGGTTAAACTTTGAGCGAAACTTCGTTGGGCTCGCGCCTGTTATGCGCTTGAAATGATGCCTAAGCGTTTCCGGGGTTTTCAGGCCTGTAATCTCGGCTATTTGCTCAATGTTTAAGTCTGTTGTCTCCAATAAATCTTTAACAAGTTCAACACGCTCCCGCGTTATCCACGCATGGGGGCTTAAACCAGTCGCATTCCTGAATTTGCGCTGCAATGTCCTTGGGGATGTATTGCAAATATCTGCCATACGCCCGATTTTCCAGTCTTGATCAAGCCCTTCCCGAATTGCATCCAACAATCGGGCAATATTGCCCTTATATTCTCTACTGACCGGACGTGTGATAAATTGGGATTGACCACCGTCTCTATGGGCAGGCACAACAAGCCGCCGTGCGACTTCGTTGGCGCGCTCAACGCCAAAATCTGTGCGCACTATATGTAAGCACAAATCAATGCCGGCTGCCGAGCCTGCAGACGTTAGAATATCGCCACCGTCAATATATAAAACAT
>Ga0209345_10004883_pt1 | contig 12704 bp, 7 predicted proteins | sample Cruoilmetagenom7_FD_187294 | JGI IMG/M metagenome (GOLD analysis project Ga0209345, IMG submission 187294) | Oil polluted marine microbial communities from Coal Oil Point, Santa Barbara, California, USA - Sample 7 (SPAdes) (version 2) | ecosystem: Environmental > Aquatic > Marine > Oil seeps ...
GAGGAGGAGGGTGAAGATGGTGGAGACGAGGAGTCCACCCACGACGACGGAGCCGAGACCACGGTACATTTCGGAGCCTGAACCTGGGACGAGGACGAGGGGGAGCATGCCACCGACGGAGGTGAGGACGGACATTAGGATGGGACGGGTGCGGGTTTTGACGGAGAGGATGATCGCGTCGACGGGGGACATGGGTTCGAGGACCGAGTCGGTTTGTTCGAGTGCTTCGTCGGATTCGCCGCGCATGAAGTTGAGGGCTTGGTGGACGAGGAGGATCGCGTTGTTGACGACGACGCCGATGAGGATGACAAATCCGAGCATGGTGAGGACATCGAGTTGCTGGGGTGCTTTGGTGGGGTCGGCGAGGGTGACCTCGTGCACTATTTTGAGACCTGCGAATCCACCGACAACTGCGAGGGGGACGGTGAAGATGATGACGAGGGGGTAGAGGAAGCTCTCGAAGAGCGCGCACATCAGGAGGTAGGTGACGAGGAGCGCCCAGACCATGCGTGCGGTGAGCAGCTGTGGATTCCCGATCGCGGTGAAGGCGAGCGCGCCGAGGAAGGCGGCCATGATGATGACGCCTGCGATGGCGTATGGGAGTTTTTTGTTTTTGGATTTGCGAGACTGGAGGACCGCGGGGATTCCTGCGAGGAGGGTCGCGATGAGAATGCCGGCGCCGATGAGGAATCGGAGGTTGCCTTTGGGGTGGTTCTTGTCGGTGACCCCGAACATTGCGCCTTGGATTTTGGCGAGGTCTGCGGCGCTGCCTTCGAGGCGGACGCGCATGGTGGAGTCGATGAGCCCGAAGTCCTTTGCTTCTTGGATGACATTGGTTTCGATCCAGAGCATCGCTTCTTGGAGCGGCATGGACTCGGGTGGGGTGATGTTGATCGCGACGCTGGGGAGTTCTTCGATGCGGTTGATTTCTTGAGGGGATGTCGCGGGGATGAAGTCTGCGATGGAGCTGACGGGGACGACGGGTCCTGCTGGTGTCGCGATGGGGATGTCGGCGAGTTGTTCGAGGTAATCGAGTTCTCCTCCGATTGGGACGACGACGAGGTCGATGGCTTCAGAGCCGAGGGTGTATTCGCCGACGAATGCGCCGTCGAAGAGTCCTCGGATTGCGACTCCGAGTCCTTGGTTGGTGAGACCGAGTTCGCGTCCGAGGTCGTTGAGGAGGACCTGCATTTCTTGTTGTTGGATGGAGTAGTTCGCTGGCGCGGGGGATGCTTGGGTTGCGCCGAATTTTTCCATTGAGATGGCGAGCATGTGGCTGGTAGCGGCGTTGACCTTGTCGAGGTTTGGGCCGAGCGTTTCGATGCGGATGGAACCACCTGAGTTGAAGCGTCCGAAGAGTGAGGTTTGTCCTGCGCCGCCGAAGGAGTCGGGGATGGTGTTCATGGCGCTGGTGAGGAGGTGTCCGACTGGGATAACGACCTCTTCGTTCTGGCTCGTGGCGCCGATGAAGAGGTTTGTTCCGAACGCTCCGATGAAGAAGTTGTCGAGGGGGACGGGTTCGAAGATCGGCATCCCTGGGAACATCTGGATTGGTGGGAGGTCTTTGTAGGAATCTGGATCGTTGATGTCCGCTTTGGCGTAGTCGTGGATTTTGCTTTCGATGCGCTGCGCGATGATGGTGCGTTGGTCGAGGGAGAGTCCAGGTGGGATGAGGAGGCCGCCGAAGACGAGGTTGCGGTTGCCTGCTGGGAGGTAGTCCATCGGCGGCATGAGTTTGATCGCGCCGAGGATTGATCCGAGCGCCATGACGATGATGAGCGCGGGGCGGAGGGTCCAGCCGCGGACTCCGGTGATCATGAAGCGGATCGCGGAACCGAGGAGATCGACGAGTTTGGTGCCGACGATGGTGAGACCGAAGAGGGTGTCGATGGAGCGGAAGAACTTGGATTTGGAGTTGCGGTGTGGGCGGAGCCAACGCGAGCAAGCGGTGGGGATGACGAAGATGGAGACAAGGAGAGAAAGCGATACGGAGACAACGATCGCGATCGCGATGTCGCGGAAGAGTTGTCCCGCTTCTTCAGCGATGGTGAGCACGGGGATGAACACGGCGACGGTGGTGAGGGTGGATGCGAGGATTGCGCCCCAGACTTCTCCTCCGCCTCGGAGTGCGGCTCTGCGTGGGGATTCTCCCAGACCGATGCGGCGGTCGATGTTCTCGAGGACAACGATGGAGTTGTCTACGACCATACCGACAGCGAACGCGAGACCTGCGAGGGAGACGACATTGAGGGTGCGACCGAGGGCGAGGAGGATGAGGAATGTGCCGATGATGGAGATGGGGATCGCGATGGCGATGATGCCTGTCGCTCTCCATGAACGCAAGAAGAACAAAAGCACGGCGGCGGCGATCAGACCACCGACCCAGAGGTTCTGGGTGACGAGGGAGATGGCGCTGGTGATATACGTTGTTTCGTCGTATACCTGGCGGAGGCGCAGGTCCGGACCGACGGGACCTGCAGCGGATGATCCACCGATGTTGGGGAGGATGTCGGTGCGGACTTCATCGAGGCGGACCTTGAGTTCGGTCATGATGTCGATGACATTGGCTTGGTCTTGTCGGATGACATTGATCGCGATCGCGGGGCGCGCGAGGGAGCGGATGAAGCCGCGTTGTTTGGTGTATCCGATGTCGATTTCCGCGACATCGTGGACATAGACGGGGAATCCGTTGCGGTAGGCGACGATGGTGTCGAGGATTTGTTGTGGTGAGGTGAAGCGTCCGATGAGGCGGACTCGGTATTCGCGTTTGCCTTCGGAGATTGATCCCGCGGAGACATTCTGGTTTTCGCCTTGGAGTGCTTGGATGACATCGACGTGGTTGAGTCCGCGTTGTGCGAGGGCGACGGGGTCTGTGAGGACTCGGGCTTCGCGTTCGCGTCCGCCGTAGATGTTGATCTGTGCGACGCCGTCGATGCGTTCGAGGAATGGTTTGACCTCTGTGTCGAGGGCATCGAAGAGCGTGGTGAGGTCGTATCCTGCGTGTTTTTTGAGGTTTTCGTCGTTGAAGTCGAGGATGATCCACGCGATGGCGCTTCCGGCGTCGTCTCCGCTGGATTCAACGATTTGTGGTTCGGTGACGCCGTCGGGGTAGTCTGCGACTTGTCGGAGTGCGTCGGAGACTTCTTGGAGTGCTCTGGTGATGTCTGATCCGACGACGAACTCGAGGGTAATTGCGGTGGTGCCTTCGGAGGTGGTCGAGGACATGACATCGAGCTTTGTTGTGTTCTTGAGGAACTCCTCTTGCTCTTTGGTGATCTCGTCGATGATTTCTTCGGGGCTGCGACCGGGCCAGTTTGTGGTGACGGTGATGACGGGGCGCGAGACGGTTGGTGTGAGCTGGATGGGGATCTCGCGCAGACCGATGAGGCCGGCCATTACGAGAAGGAACACGGCAACGGTGACGGTGACGGGGCGCGAGATGCACCAGGCGAGCATTCCCATGTGTTTAGCCTTCCGATCCGGATGCAGGTGTGGCTGCTGGTGTTGTTGGGGTGGGTGGTGGGTTGCCGTCGAGTTCGAAGATGATCATCGGCTGGGTTGGGAACATGCGTTCGTTGCCTTCGATGACGACCTGGACTCCGGGGCGGATGAGCGGCGAGCGGATAACGACTCGGCTTCCGACACTGAAGAGGCGTGTGATTGGCGCGAGGGCGGCGGTGCCGTTGTTGTTGTAGTAGACATATTCACCAGCGGCGTTGCGGAGGATCGCGTCCTTGCTGACGGTGAGGAGCTCGGCTTGGGTGCCGGTGGGGACCATCGCGGTGAGCGACATTCCGGGACGGAGCTGGTTTTCGGGATCGTCAACGATCAAGCGGACAGGGAAGAGTCGGCTCAGCGCGTCCGCTTGGGGGACGACGGCGTGGACTTTGGAGGTCATGGGTTTTGGGGTGCTCGGGAGGAGGATCTCGATGGATGCTGAAGTGGAGGTGTCGGCGTTGGCGCGTTCGAGTGCGGGGAGGAGGGATTGGGGGACATCGATGCGTGCTTCGAGGTCGGACATGGAGACGATGGTGCAGATTGGATCGCCTGTCGAGATCCATTGACCGGCTTCGGTTTGTTTGCTGATGACGGTTCCCGCGAATGGTGCGGTGATGGTCATGTCTTCGAGCTCGATTTGGGCGAGGGCGACGTTGGATTTCGTAATTCCGTGGTCTGCTTGGGCTTCGGCGAGCTGCGCGGTGCGGGAGGCGACGAGTGTGCGGGCTTGGTCGAGTTGTGCTGGACCTGCGGATCCTCTTGAGTCGAGTTCTTCGAGTCTGGAGAGGTCGCGTTTGGCTTGTTCGAGGTCTGCGGTGCGTTGGTCGACGAGTGCTTGTGCGGAAACGAGCTCAGCTTGGGCGCGTTCGTGCTGGAGTTTGGCTCGCTGGTCGTCGAGCTTTGCGAGGGTTTGGCCTTGGGTGACTTGGTCGCCTTCTTCGACGAGCATTTCGAGGGTGAGTCCTTCGACCTGTGACGCGAGCTCGGCGGTTCTGCGTGAGCGGATTTCTCCGGTGACGGCTCGTGCGTCGCTGAGGAGTTCGAGCTTTGCGGTCTCGAGGAAGACTTTGGCGGGGGGTGGGCCGTTCTGTGCGAGGGTGGTAGAAGAGAGGATTGGGATTGGGAACAGCACAGCAATGGTGAGTACTGCCTTATAGATAGATGATGCGATCGGGTTGTGCATGTGGTGCTCCGCGTTCTTTGATCTGCTGGCGTCATTTGTTGAGCCGTCGTGGTGAGCAGATGCAAGCGTCGGGAACAATAGTCCGGTTGAACGAGAGTTGCGGAACGAGCGGTCATTAACTCTGGTTCAAATCAACACAAAATGGGATTGTGCTGGGGTGAAGTATTCAGATGAAGATTTGGTTACGCGACCACGGCTGCGGCTGGTGTTCCGACACCCTTCCACTCGACGCTGTGTGGGGTGACGAGGTAGAGGTATTCGGTGTTGCGGAGGTGGGTGATCTTCCCGACCTTGGTGCCGGATTGGTTGTGGATGCCGATTTGTGCGCCGACATAGCGTTTGTAGTCGTGTCCGATGGTGTAGACATTGCCGTGGGGCGCGAGGATGGATTCCATGGTCGCTTTGTCGAGGTAGCCTTCGTTGTTGAAGGAGACGAGTTTGTAGGGGCAGCGGACTTTGTCGATGAAGCTTTGCATCGCGAGGATGGATTTGGGTTTGGAGTTGAAGTCTGATTTGCGTGTTCGCGTGTCGATTCGTTTGTTTGCGATGCCGTAGGTTTCGGGTTTGTCCCAGCGGACGAGTGATTCCCAGATGTGGTAGTTGCCGAGGTAGGAATGTTGGTTGTACGGCGGGTCGATGTAGGCGAGGTCGGCGGTGAGGGTGCGGGCGGCGTCTTGTGCTTCGAGGTTGGTGGCGGTGCATGGGCCGGACGCTGGTTGGTTGAGCAGGTCTGGGATGCGGAGGGTGAGGGGGTTGTGGGCTCTTGGTGCCCATTTTTTGAGGTACGCCATCTGGACGCCTGTGGTGGAGTCCACGCGGTCGGCGGCTTCCATGAGCGAGACAAGCATGACGGCTTTGAGGTTCGGGTCAAGGTCTTTGGATTCGATGGACTCGCGGATCGCGTCGATGCGGGCGCCGTTCTCGGGTTTGAAGTAGCGGGCGTCCTCGCAGAATGTTTTGGTGAAGTAGCCTGCTTTAGGCGCGAGGTCGTTGAACTCTGTGACGAGTTGGTCTGCGTGGTGGAGGAGCGCGTCGCGGTCGGACTGGACATAACAGCGTGCGAGGCAGTGCGCATAGGTTGCGTAGTCGTTTGCGGTGACGCGGTATCCTTGCGCTTTGAGCGCGTGTCCTACGCGGGAAGTTCCGGAGAAGTAATCGACGACGGAGGTGATGCCGTCGAGTGAATCCACCATCTCGAGGATGTTGGGGATGAGTGTTCGCTTTGATCCGATGTATTTAACCACACACGGGTATCGGCATGATCGTGCGGTGGGCGTGAATCAGAATTGTCTGGAATTCACTGTAGTTTTTGTTGGTTTAGGTTTCCATGGATTGTTGTTTGATGACGGCGCGGGAGAGTGATTTGAATCCGAAGGTGCCGCAGAGGGTGATGACGAGACCGACGGCGAAGACGAGTGATCCCTCTCCGGGCCAGATTGATTCGTAGAGCGAGTAGAGGGCGACTCCGAGGAACGGCGCGGTGAGTCCGCGGACTCCGGTGAGGGTGACGTGGACCGCCATGTAGTCGGTGGAGCGTTCGGGTTTGACATATTGCAGGTGTCCGAGGTTCCATGCGAGGGCGCCTCCACCAAAGGCGATGCCTCGCGCGACGGATGCGGCGTAGAGCAACCAGAGTGTGTCGGTCTGCGCGGCGATCAGCGAGAGGACGAAGGTGACGACGAAGACCCATGAGTGGACGGCGCGGAAAGTGACGATGTGGACGCGGTCCATGAACTTTGCCCAGAAGGGGATAAAGATGGGCATCATGAGGAGGGGGATGACCTGGGTGAGCATGAGTCCGGGGAGGTAGTCGAGGCCGAACTGTTCTTTGGCGATGATGACGAAGGGTGCCCAGGACATCATGTTGCCGATCCCGATCATGAACTGGCAGGTTTGGTAGCGTCGGTAGTCGCGGTCGTCGAACATGACGCGGATGATCCCTCGGAGGAGGGATTTGATGTTGGCGAGGGGGCTGGTTGATTCGTCGGACTGGGCTTGTTCACGCGCGAGGATGGTGGATTCGGTGCGGACTTTGATGCGTGCGTACGCGCCGACTCCGATAAGGGCGATGAGGCCGAAGATGGGGATGAGGATGCGGTAGGAGTTTTCGGAGTACTGCATCGCGTATCCGAGACCGATCGCGATGAGCGAGGAGATGGTGACGGAGACGGCTTGGAACTTGCCTGTCATGCGAGCGCGCTGGGTGGGGTAGTTGACTCCCCAGACGGTGGCGCGGATGGTGACGACCCCGGCGAGGCAGATGCGTGAGATGTACGCGGCGGCGACGATGATGAAGAGGCCTGATGGGGAGCGGGGGGCGGCGGCGATGGCCATGATCGCGACGACGACCATGATTTGGAGTCCGGTGATGAAGGGGATTTTCTTTCGTCCAGAGACGGCGATTGCCCATCCGAAGGAGGTGATGTTGGCGAGCGCGGGGGCGGCGATGAGTGCGGCGACGAGGAAGTTGAGGAGGGTGTCGGGGACGACTCCATCGTAGAGCTTGCGGACGATGAATCCGATGACTGAGCCTTCTGTGGCGGCGATTGCCCATGGGAGGAAGAAGGAGGCGCGGAGCTCGCGGGCGTAGTTGGCGCGGGCGAGCCAGGGCATTGCTGAGGGGTGGAAGGAGAGGAATGCGAAGAGGACGAACTTGACGGGGGAGGCGACGCGAGCGAAAAAGCTGGTGGAAGATCCAGCAGAATCCCCCTCAGGATTGCTCGATTCGTTGGGTGATTTGCTCACTGGAGAGTTGTAGACCAGCGATGCACGGAAAGCGCGGATATTGTGCGTTCATGTACACACTCAAACAGATTGATTGCGGCGTTGGGATCGAGGTGGATGGCGGCGTGCTTGCGGTGCGGCAGATTATCGGAATCGGTCGAAACTACGCGGAGCATGCGCTCGAGCAGGGGGCGGAGATCCCGGATCACCCGTTGGTGTTTGCCAAGAACATCAACGCACCGATTCTCGATGGTGAGGACATTGTGATTCCTGCGATTGCGCGCGATGAACGCTTTGGCGGGAATCAGACCGATTACGAGGCGGAGCTTGCGGTGATTCTTGGGCGCGATGTCAAGGACGCGAGCGAGGACGATGCGATGGAGGCGGTGTTGGGGTACTGCTGCGCCAATGATGTGTCGGCGCGGTGGTGGCAGAAGAAGGGGTCGGGGGGGCAGTTTAATCGTGGGAAGTCGTTTGATACTTTTTGTCCGCTTGGGCCGAGGGTTGTGGCGGCGGCGGAGATTGCTGATCCGCACAAGTTGGGGATTGTGTGCCGGGTCAATGGGGAGGTGATGCAGGATGCGAATACGGAGCAGATGATGTTCCCGATCCCGCGTTTGATTGCGATGCTTTCGAGCGGGACGACGCTCGCGGCGGGAACGGTGATCCTGACCGGGACTCCCAGCGGCGTGGGGATGGCGCGGGAGCCGCAGGTGTGGCTCACGGATGGGGATGTGGTGGAGGTTGAGATCGAATCGGTGGGGGTGCTGAGGAACCGGGTTCGGTTTGGATGACGATCGAAGTCTGGGTGGCCCGACGGAACTGTCTTCTGTTCCTTCGGGGTGAACACTTATTACTCGAATCTCGAAGGAGGATAAGAATCCTCCGTCGGGCCACCCGTCAAATGTCACACGCTTCGGCGGACTCTTGTTTCCATTTGATGGAGCATCCGATGGGGTGGGTGAACGCGTTGGTGACTGGTTTGCCTGCAAGGTGCTCATCGAGGGCGGCTTCGAGGTCGTGGGTGGTGATGTCCTCTGGGATCCGCGGCGAGTCCACGGCTCGTCCGGAGTAGATGAGCTTGCGGTCCTTGTTGAAGACGAAGTAGTGGGGGGTCTTGGTCGCGCCGTAGGCGCGGGCGGTGGACTGGGATTCGTCGCGGAGGTACAACCATGGGAAGTTGTGCTCGTTCATGCGTGTGATCATGTGGTCGAAGTTGTCCTGAGGATGGGACTCTCCGTCGTTGGCGTTGATCATGACAAACTGCACGCCTTTGGGGGTGTACTTTTCGACGGTCTTGCGGGTGCCTTCGTCGGAGTTGTAGACATAGGGGCAGTGGTTGCAGTTGAAGGAGATGACGAGGGTGTCTTCGGTGAAGTCTGCGAGTGAATAGGTACTGCCGTCGGTGGCGGGGAGGGTGAAGGTTGGGGCTTGGTCTTTGAGGTTGAGCATGTGATGTCCTTTCGTAGCGGTGTTCTGCTTGTGAAGTATACGAGTGGGAAGCGGGCATGAAAAAACCGACCCTGAGGTCGGTTTGATGTGTGTCGATTGGGCTTGTTTTTAAGCGTTTGGTCCGCCGGAGAGGATGTCTGCGGGGAGGTCGTACTTGGTGTCGTTTTTGCGGAAGAGGGCCGCGAGTTCGGAGGCTTTTTTGTCGTACGCGTTCTGGTCTTTCCAGGTGTTGCGCGGGTTGAGGACTTCGTTTGGGACATTGGGCACGGAGGTGGGCATGTGGAGACCGAAGATTGGGTGTTCTTCGGTTGGGACATCGGAGAGTGAGCCGTCGAGGATTGCGGTGACCATCGCGCGGGTGTATTTGAGCGAGAAGCGTTCACCTGTGCCGTAGGGTCCACCGGACCATCCGGTGTTGAGGAGCCAGACATTGGCGCCGTGTTGTGCGGTGCGCTCGGCGAGCATCTTCGCGTACTCTGCGGCGGGGCGAGGCATGAACGGTCCACCGAAGCAAGGGGAGAAGGACGGGATCGGATCGACAACGCCTTCTTCGGTGCCTGCGAGTTTACTGGTGTAGCCGTTGATGAAGTAGTACATCGCTTGCTCTGGTGTGAGCTTGGAGACTGGTGGCATGACCCCGAACGCGTCTGCGGTGAGGAAGATGACATTCTTTGGGTGCGAGCAGACTGAGGGGATGATCGCGCCCTTGATGTAGTCGACCGGGTAGGTGACGCGGGTGTTCTGTGTGATGGAGACATCGTCGTAGTCTGGGATGCGTGTCTTCTCGTCGATGATGGTGTTTTCGAGGACGGAACCGAACTTGATCGCGTCCCAGATCTCGGGTTCTTTTTCGTGGGTGAGTCCGATGACCTTTGCGTAGCAGCCGCCTTCGAAGTTGAAGACGCCGTTGGGCCCCCAGCCGTGCTCGTCGTCGCCGATGAGTCCTCGGTTTGGGTCTGCGGAGAGTGTGGTTTTGCCTGTGCCTGAGAGTCCGAAGAAGAGGGCGACATTGGAGGGGTCTTGGAGGTCGACATTGCATGAGCAGTGCATCGGGAAGACGCTTTGATCTGGCATGTCGTAGTTCATCGCGTAGAAGATGCCCTTCTTCATTTCACCAGCGTATTCGGTGCCGATGATGACGACGGTTTTCTTTTCGAGTGATTGCGCGATCATGATCGGGGTGTTGTGACCGAGCTGTGCTTGTTCTTCGGCGGTGAGCTTGTGTGTTCCCGCGTTGATGACGGTCCAGTCCTTTGACCATGATCCGTCCCCGGCGTCGGAGTCTGAACCGAGCTTGATGAAGAGGGTTTCTGCGAAGAGGGCGTGCCATGCCATGGTGGTGACGACTTGGACACCGAGTCGGTGCTTGGTGTCGGCGCCTGCGAAGCCTTCGAAGACGAAGAGTTCGTCTTTGGTCTTGAGGTAGTTGGTTGCGATCTCGACGGCTTTGTCGAAGTTCGCGGGGGTCATGGGCTGGTTGACTTTGCCCCAGTCGATGTTGTCGTGGATTGCTTCGGTGTCTTCGAGGAACTTGTCGGTTGGTGAGCGACCGGTGCGGTCACCGGTGGAGACATTGACGGCTCCGTTTGCGGCGAGCTTGCCTTCGCCGCGCTGCAGGACCAGTTCGACGAGCTGGGCGGTGGAGAGGTTCGTGTGGGTTGTCTTTGCGTCGAGTTCGAGTCCTGAGATGCTGATGGTACTCATTGGTCGGTTCCTGCTGAGTCTTGGACGATTTGGGTCGTCCAATGATTGGTGTGGCGTCCGAGCCGGGGGATCCGTCGCAGCGGCGTCGCGTCACTCAAATTGGGTATGAATCCTAGACCCTGAAGGGGTAAAAGTGGTTCAAAAGGTGGTGTATCGGGGGTGACTTTCACGCGCTATGGCTGCTATCCTTGCTGACGGGACTCGCTCCGGCGGTTCTTGGTTGGTGGACGTAGCTCAGTTGGTAGAGCACCTGGTTGTGATCCAGGATGTCGCGGGTTCAAGCCCCGTCGTTCACCCTTATCTTTGTTTTTCTATATGATCCTCATGGCGATCTCGCGATGGTTTCCTGTTCTCTCGTAAGCTTTCCTTATACGGGTATTTTTTTTGTCTTTACGCGGCTTTGCGGGTGCTCTGCTGGTCTGTCTGTGCGCTTGTCTGCGGGTTTGGCTGCGGGTCTGTGATCTTGTGGTGTGGAGGGGAATCCTGATCGGATTCCAATGATGAGATTTTGGAACGGAGACTGTGGAGGCGTGGGGCGATTCCCAGTCCCATTGCAATCACCATGCTCGCGAACATCAACGCGAGGGCATTGCGGATGGATGCGGAGTTGTTCCCGGCGGCTTGCTGTGCGTGGAGCTGGTAGAGCGCGAGGATCTCTGAGGAGATCTGGTTGAACCGGGTTTCGTGGGTTTGGTAGGATTCGACCGCTGCGGTGAGCCGTTGTTCGGACGCGGGATCAATAAATGGGGCGCGCCGGACGATGGACTGTCCGACGACTCGGAGTTCGTCGATGGATTGGGAGACATCTGCGTAGGCGTGTGTGAGGCGTGTGTAGTAGTCGGAGATGGAGTCTTCGTCACCCGGAGCGTGGAAGTCGTTGGCGCGATCGTCGCGGAGGCTTTCGTGTGCGTTGATCCAGGCGTTGTGGTTGGCGATGAGGTCGCTCAGTGCGGGTTCAACGCGGTCCCAGGTTTGGGTGCGGACGGCGCGGTCGAGCGAGAGTGTGTCGATACTGAACTGCAATGCGCGGACCCGCTGCTCCGATGCTTGGCGCACGAGGCGTTGGACGCTTTCTTGATCGAGCGATCCGGCGTTCATGTAGGCGACGGCGAGAACGATGGAGAAGCATGCGAAGGAGGCGCAGGTGACGATGCCGAAGAATCTGATCGGTTTATGGCAGAGAGATAGGAGTTTGGTTTTGAAGGTGGTCATGGTGCGGTGATTCTGGTTGGTATTCCTTTGGGACACCACAGTGGGTTAGGCTGCGGAACGGCTTGTTTTGCAGATGCTGCTGATCTCGCTGAGTTCTGGGGTGAGTTCTTCGACTGTTCCCTCGACTTTGAGTCGCTCGATGAGATTGTCCACCGCTGTTTTCAGGGCGATCTTTCCGAGGAGGGGGGCGATCATTCCGACGCGCTGACAGCTGCTTTGGATGGCTTCTTGATCTCGGGTGCTGATTTGTTGATTGAGCACGACCCCGGTTTTGGCGAGTTCAATGGCGAGTTGATGTTTGGATTCCGGTGAGATACACGAACGGACGCTCTCTAGGCTCTCTGGCGTCCAATCGTTGAAGACATACTCTGCAATGGAGCCGAGGATGGTTTGTTGATCGCTTGGTAAGGGGACGGCCATGTCGATCCCGTAGGCGCTGAGGAGGATTGACTCGATGCTGCTTTTCGGGCACCCCATAAGAATGATCGGGTTCTTGAATCCGTTGAGACGCATTTTGCGGATCGTCTCTGGCATATCCGGTGTTTCATCGCAGAGATGGCAGATGAGCATGTCCTGATCCGTGTATTTTTCGAGTGCTTCTTCTTCGGTTTTGGCGAAGGTGTACCGGAGGCTGGTCTCTTGGAGGTGCTCACGCATCTCTGAGGAGAACTCGGCTTGCTGCGAGTAGATCATCACGGAGATTTTCATCTCTTGCTGGTTCACTTTTTCCCAGGCGTAGAGGAGTGTTTCTGGGTTTTGGTGGAGGAACTCGCGGAGGGAGACTTCTTTGTCGAACTTGACACCGATTTCGTGGACTCGTCCCCCTCGGTGTTCGCAGCGTGTGACGGTGCCTCGGCGTTGGACGATCTTTCCGGAGTTGTTGACGAGATCGATGGTGAGGAGTGTTCCGGGGTACATGTAGCTGGAGTGG
>Ga0209345_10004886_pt1 | contig 12699 bp, 8 predicted proteins | sample Cruoilmetagenom7_FD_187294 | JGI IMG/M metagenome (GOLD analysis project Ga0209345, IMG submission 187294) | Oil polluted marine microbial communities from Coal Oil Point, Santa Barbara, California, USA - Sample 7 (SPAdes) (version 2) | ecosystem: Environmental > Aquatic > Marine > Oil seeps ...
TTGGAACTTTTTGCAATAATGGAAGTAAGCAACCCAAATACTGTAAAACATGATATTAGTAATATCGATAAAATAAGGAATCCCAGACTTTCAACTAGAAACTGTGATCCCAAATTTATGTTCCCGGTAATTAAAACAATTATTGTACTAAGGATCATTCCTATAATTAGGATGATCGTCATCATACCTACAATACTTATGAATTTACCAAACAATATTGTACCTCGTGAAATGGAATTTGATAGTGAGAGTGCTAATGTCTTATTCTCCTTTTCTCCCGATAAGGAGTCAAATGCAAGTAGAATGGTAAGGAAGCTGATGATTATTTTAACAATGAATGACCAGGTCAGTTTTTGAGATTCCCTAAGCATTGGATTAACTGTTCCTGGATCTACATTGAAGCCAAATACATTATATGCACTATATGTAATCTCGTTGGGTAATACATTTTCTTGGCAGTCCGAGATAATGTGATTAGATCTTGGAGAGAATGAGTGTTTTGTCCTATTAACAGCTAACCTAGTCAAGTTATCACTGGCCAGGCTCCTCAATTCATCAGTCTTATTCGTAAGATACTTATTGTACTGATCTTGCTCAGCTGTATTCATTAGTATAAAACCCGGTGTACCTATCCCAAACACCAATAAGATGATGATTGCGGAAATGTAAAACCTGAGACTATGAATATAGTTTTGAAGTTCTTTTTGGATTATTACTCCTAACATAGCAGTAAGTTTTATTTTATCTAATATCATACCTATTAAATGACCGTTGAGTCATAACGACGAGGACAACACAAACAGAAAGTAGAATTATAATCTTAACAAGACTTAAACTGATCAGATTTCGTGTATTGGCCTGCTCATATTGAAACATTGGGACACCCGTTAAGTCAAGAACGGGATTGTTATTATTGCTCCAGCAATCTGGGATATTTCCAGAGTTTGCAATTTTTTTGGTTTCTTCCATTGAAAGGATCTGATCTACAGGTTGGGCTGTTATGTACCTGTATGATTCAAACAAGTTGTTCTGAACGAAGTATTCAATTAGTGTTTCACGGTATTCACGAACATCGTCCATATATGCTAGGAATGCCTTAGCATCAGTTCTGCATAGCTGCTCTGCAACCATTTCAAATAGCCCGGATGGGGATAGACTATAAATTGCATTCTGAAATCTGTTTTGTCTGATAAAACCGTCTTGGTTTTCCTTGATGATTGCCCATTTCTTATCGGCATAATCAATCCTTAAAGGTTCACTCAATGCTTTAGTTCTCCTTTCCAACTCTACAATTTCTAACCCGGTTCCAGAAATTTCTTCATACCCATCATAACTACCGCTATACCACCAAAAGCCTTTTTGCCCATTCCAGTTAAGCTCTTTTTCAACCTTAGGAGTAATTTCGTTATCGACCTTGCTATAAAACTCAGCATTCAGTTCATCTATTGAATATTTGAGATTGTCAGATAGTTGGACTCTAACAAAACTTTCGGCAGAATAACTGGCAATAATGGGCACTAGAAATGCAAACCAAATCCAACACAGCAAACAAACTACAATGCTGATAGACGACTGTTTTGAGCGGCTTGAAATATATGCCCCGATCAATATGAAGATTAGGATATAGACGATTGAGAAAACGAAAATCAGTAGCAGATTGATCCAATCCTCACTATTAATGGAGATATCTTCTGAAAACAGTATAATCAAAATGCAAAGGAGGTAGTTGACTATCAGAACAGGTATTAGAGAGAGCAGGACTCCTAATATCTTTCCGACAAATAGAGTTGATCTGCTAATTCCCGCGCTCAGCGCCAGCCTCATAGTGCCTTCTTCCTTTTCACGGGTAAACAAATCATAAGAAAATATCAGGGCTAATACTGACAATAGAATAGATAGAACTCTAATAAAATCAATTGAGAAGAAGGAATTGAGAAATGGATTATCCCTCAGAGATGCTTTTCCTTCAGGTAATGAGGGGATGTCACCAAAATAGATTTTTACTCGGTTGCCCATATTTCGGTCAATCCCTTTGCAAAAAGTACTCAGTGGGTTAGGGGGTTTGATTATTTCAGGTCGAAGTCCTGAATATACTCTTGTTTTCTTCAAATCATTTTCGGCCTTTTGTTTATCCATGTGGTAGAGCCGAACCTGATTTCTGTAATCATCAATATTAATAACAGTTGTAAAAGGGATGATCAATAAGCATAAAATCAAGCTTACTGCAAATCGAACAGAAATAACATTCAGGAAAAACTCTTTTCTAGCGATGTGCCAAATCATAGGAATGTAGCTTAAAAGATTGGAAACATTATTACTCCACTGGGAGAGACATTTCCTGCATATAGTCCATATAAATTCTCTCCAAGTCGTCTTCTAAAAACTCTTCACGGGATCTAACCATCACCAGCCGACCTTCTTTCATTATTCCTACCCTGTCGGCAATGGCTTTTGCCCTGAAAATATCATGTGTGCACATCAGGATCGACTTACCCATGTTTTTCTGTTGATGTAGGATCTGCATTAATTCTGAAGCAGCTTTGGGATCTAGTCCGCTGGTGGGCTCATCAAGTAGAATATTTGTGGCATCCTTGATAATCGCTATGGTAAGTCCCACTTTCTGTCGCATCCCCTTGGAAAATGTTTTGAGTTTCTTTTCGAAAGCGATTTCCTGCAGGCCTACCTCCCGCATATGCCGGTAATAGTCCTCTTTGCTAAGGTTTTGCTTTCCACCCAGTTTAGCAAAAAAATCGAGGTTCTGCCTGGCTGAAAAGTTACCGTAAAGCATCACATTTTCAGAGACATAGGAAACATGTTTCTTTGCCTCAAGGGGATCTTTTGTTGCATCAATGCCATTAATTAGAACTTTTCCTCCTGAGGGATCAATGAAATTCAGGAACAGGTTAATGGTGGTTGTCTTACCGGCTCCGTTGGCACCCAGTAGACAGAACACTTCACCTTCTTTGATCTCCAGGTTCACAGCATCCAATGCAAGGACATCATCTTCGTATCGTTTTGATAAATCTATTGCCTGTAACATATGGTTTTATTTAGATTATTGATTCATATTAAATATTACTACCTCACATCATACCTTAAAAATCCGGACCATGCTCCTACCAAGACCAGCAGGTTAAAGAAGATCAGTATCCCTACGTCTAGGACAGAGTCTTTAAGTGCTGACCCCAATTTCGGATCAGCATCTTCGATGATTGGAATTTCGTCAGCTTCTACTGGGGCGGAGGAGTAGGTTTCAGGATGCCACGAATTGACAAAATGGAAGCTTTCAGGATCTTCCCTGTCTCTCTCTTCAATGAATTCCAGCAACATGCTCCGGTGAATCACCACACGATTGAAATCTTGGTAAAAATCTTCCAATCCATTTCCGGCGATTCTTTCAGAGATGCTACGGATAATCACAAATGGAGATATTTTACCCAGGTCAGCCCCTAACTTTACCTGACTATACATGTCATTGAATCCCTTGATATTGAACTCGTTCATCACCGTCGTCATCTCATCAATGGCCTTTTTCCTTAGCTCCATATGCGGATAAACTTTTCCTCCAAAAGAACTGGGGGGGCCATAGGATTGGGCTTTCGGAGGTGCATTATCAAAAACCTGACCGCTTGTGGCAGAACTCTGTTGGTTATGTTCGAAAGAACTGGGGATCGGATGGATCTTTTCTGCCAGCATGGCCATCGCGGAGGGTAAAAAGAAGACCAGAATCAGCCAGGTAAATAGCGAGTAGGCCAGCGAGGTTGCAGGCTCTCCTGCTTTGGAGGAAAACCACAGACCCAGTAGTATGAAAAAGGAGAAATAGATCATATATGTGATCATGATACCTCCAATTTGAAGAGGTGATGGTATCTCTGCCTGAAATCCGGATGCAAGCTTTATGGTGATCAGATTAAGTATGATACCAAGGATAAATACAGACGTGATAATCAAAAGAAATGCAAGGTACTTCGCTATGAAAAGGGACATGCGGGATACCGGAAAAGCACATTGCAGCTTGAGGGTCCCTGCCTGCTTTTCACCGGAAAAGGCATCATACGTCAGGACTAGGATAAAAAAGCTAAGGATCACGCCAGCAATGAAAGCCCAATCGAACTGGGTAATTTGATTCAATTTGTAATTGGAGAGGTCATTATTTGCAAATAAATGTGATCTGTGTTCAGATTTATAACCGCTTTCTCCAAGAACAAAGGCATTATAAAAAATTAGATCAGGAAGTCCTTTTTCACCATTTAACGAAATCACATCCCCTGCTTTTGCTTTGCGAACCATATGTTGCTTCAGGGTGGCCAATCTGTTTAATGATGTGGCATGCTCCTGTATTTCAAGGGCCTGCTTGTTAAGGTCGAGATTGTCACCTTCATGTCTTATATGATAACTGTTTACATGGAAAAGTCCGGCAATGAGAAATACTAGCATGGTGAGGACAATCAGGATTTGGAACCTGAATGAGTGAAGCACTCCTGAAATCTCTTTATTGATAAGCATTCTGATCATCATGGTTATGTTTAGCGTACATCATACTTTTTCATCCTTGCAGCAGCAAGCATGCTGAGGGTCACTATATATACAAGTAAAAGGAAAAAATTGATAAAGACTCTGGTAAAAATCCCGGACAAAAAGTCTTGCTGAAATGAAAATACAGGAAGCCCTGATAAATCAAGTGGAGGAGTATTGAAGTATCCGTGAGTTGTATTTGCTCTTTGTCGGGCTTCGTACTGGCTGTTTTCAATCTCCTCTTTGCTTAAATTGGTGAAGTATTCGTGGGCATTCTCTGAAAATAGCTTCTTGTCGTTCTTCAAGTAATGCATCAGCGTGGAACGATAGGTCCGGGCCGAGTTCAGGAATTGGTCATAGTGGGTCACATCTGTCTGCGCAATGGATGCTGTTACTGATTGAAAAAGGGCTGCAGGGGAGAGGTAATCGATATAGTTCTGCACCTGGTGTTGCTTTTCAAGGCTTGGTAGGTACATCTGCCGGTATATGTCCCACTCCTTTTCGGCATACTCATGACGCAAGGGTTCGATCTCCAGGACCCTGTAAAGATACTTCATCAGTAGTGGAGTTGACCCATCAAACACTACGAACTTATATTCGTCGCCGTATGTTCCCATATTACCATTTTGTATGCCAGATGGTATCTTTCTATTGATCTGCTCCAAGATCTCTTGTTGTTTTTTGGAGAACTCATTCCAATTCTCTTTATAGGCAGTCTCCAGGGTTTCGTTGGATGGCATGTTGATTACAGTTGAAGCTATGTAACTGCCCAGATTGGGCTGTATGACACAGAGCATCACCCATAAGGAGGTTAACAGGATCAGGGATACAGAGCTGTTTACGGTCATCGATGAGACCAGCAATCCCAATGCAATAAAGAAAGAGAGGAATACAATGGTGTAGAGGATGATCAGCCCGATCCTGATCCACTGAATGCCAGGGAAAGCAACACCATATATTCCTGTGATGATCACCAGACTGATAAGGAAGCTGAATATGACCGGAATAATAAGTATGATGGTGTTTGAGGTCAGTTTGGCTACCAGAATATGGCTTCTTTTAACTCCGTTACTTAGCATTAGTTTCAGGGTCCCCGCCTCTTTCTCCCCGGAAAAGGAATCATATATGAGAATAATGGCCAGCAAACTCAACACCAGCCGGAACACTGTGATCAGGTCAAAATGACTATAAATTTTAAGAAGCGGATTTTCTGAAATGATCTCCGGATTCTGCCTGGGTACCGAATTGTATTTGATAGCTACTGTTTTATTAATCCTGTCTGATATACCCGTGTTGAAAATAGAAAGTGGATTAGGTGGATAGCGCAGATTGGGTTCCAAGAAGGAATATACTACCATTGCCTCCATTTTTTCCTTGTCATTCTGCAAGGCAATCTGGTAATCATCTACCTCTTTCTGATATTTTTCCGATAGAACAATGACACTAAAAATTACTAGCAGCAGAACAATCAGGGTGCTGATTATAAACCTCAGGTCAAATATTTTTAGTTTGATCTCTTTAAGTATAATTTCGCCAATCATGGTTCCTTGTTTTATCTCCTTGAAATTTTAATACCAAAGAATACGATCCCTATCACAGTGCCTACCAGTAGCAATATGAGTAGCAGGGTCCATCCAATAGATCTAGAAGCATTTACCTGAATGCGGATGGTTTTATCCTCGGAGCTTACCCTTCGGTTGTTGGCAATAGCTTCGGTTTTGATCTTGACTTCCTGGGCTCCCAGGTTCGCATCTTCAGAAGGGATTATGAAGGCGTCGATCTCTACTTCGTCACCTGGCTTCAGGGTGGAGATCACATCGGGATAAATGATCGTTTTCCAGTTGAGGGGATTGTCAGTAGTGATGCTGATGTTATCAATGGTCCTGGTCCCGTCATTCATAATTTTGATCTTCATGCTCACACTGTCACCGGTTGTTATTTCGTGGTAGAGGGATGGTGCTTTCACAATGATACTTCCAACACCGCTGGGGATCAGCTCCAAGCGGATCTTTCCACCTTCCAGTCTTGCAATTTCCTGCTCATTAAGTTCATGCAGCCGGTTTTCATACTTATTATACATCTCTTTGGTAAGAATGATGGCATAAAAGCTAATGGGCTGATCAATGACAAAACTTTCATCATCCCGGTCTGGCAAATATGTTTTAAGGATTAGTTTGCGGACATTTTCTCCTTGGCTGAATCTCATCTGGCTCAACCTAGCACTGGTTTCGCCATCTAAAAAATCGTAGGTGATCTGGCGGGGTAGTCCCAGAACTGTGAGTTGATAGCTCTCATCGGTATTGGAGAAGCGCTCCAGTGAAAGGTCAAAAGAAGCTGAACTACCAAGGTCTGCTTCCTGGGCAAAACGGCTGGATACAATGTCCACAAGCGCTGTACTGGCGTCTTTTTCAAGGTAGATGTTTTTCTGATCCTTTTTTCCACCATAGTTTAATCCAACCTGGATGCTTTCAACGTCCCTTAGAAGCAGAAAATCGACCGTGGAACTGTTACCCAAGTCAATGGAAGGGATCCTTGATTCATATGGAGATCCGATGATTGTCATGTCTTCAATATTGACCAGGGACACAAAAATATTATAGATTTTTCCCGATCTCATTTCCGGGGAGAATACATCGAAATGCTGTTCAAATTGTTTCAAGTAATCCTGGTTGCCTTCCATGGTACTGCGCAGGGTAACCTTTACCCTCTTCTCCCCGGAGGGGGTTCGATATTTGATGGCTTTTTCGACAACTATGTATGATTGTTGAGACATTAGCTGTAACAGCAGCTTCTGGTAGTCCACTTCCTTGGTAAGCAATTCGTTTCTTGAGTTATTGAATTCGGCCTGTGATATGGCTTCATTTTCCAAGAGCTTCTTGTCACTTTCATGGTTCTGAAAGGCAATCTCGTACGACGCTCTTGCTTTTTTCAATTCAAGTAACAACGAGGCCTGGTCATCCTGTGCCGATAGTGGCAAGAGCAGAAGGGTGGCGAAAATAATTAAATATGTTTTTTTCATGAAGCCAAAGCTTATTGTTTATTCTTACTGTTCTGGATTCCCCCCGATAAGATAACTGCGGTTATTTGCAAAATCCCAGAGAGTTTTTCTCTTCAGATCATTGACCGCAAGCTGGTAATTGATATATGCATCCAGGTAATTCAGCTGGACCTCCTCCAGCTGTTCCCTCTCAACTGATAATTCCTGGTTCGATATATCTCCATTTTCAAACCGCATCTGGCTGATGCTATAGCTTTTCCTGGCAAGATCCAAATTCTGCTTGTGGATAACGATCAACTCGTGGTTCTCCGTAACGGTCCGAATGATCTCCCTTACTTCCCGCCTGATGGTTGTTTTAAGGTTTTCAAGTTCAAGCTCTTTTCCTTCAAGTCTGATTTCAGCCTCACGTTTTTTTTCCTTTCCTCTTCCCCAGTCATATATGGGATAGGTAAGTATGAGTGAGACGCCCCTGTTGGGTGGACGGTAGGCCAGATCCTCAAAAGAGGAACCGATCAGATCAATGGTAGAACCTGAGCCCAATGTGCTAATGCCTGTCATATCATAATAAGCCGAGAGGTAAACCTTAAACTCCCTGACCCTTTTAGCCCGGTCGAGCTGGATATTGCTCAGGTTGATATCCATATAAGTTTCATGGATTTCCGGCCGGTGAATTAATGCTTCATCAATTGCCTTTTGTTCATCAATTGCAAAAACCTCATATTTCAGATCTGTTTGAATCTTTATGGCTTGAGAGGCAGGCAATCCTATCAATTGTTTGAAAGCCTCTTCAATATTCCAGTATTGATTTTTAGCTTTCAGAAGGTTGGCCTGGTCACTGGCTACTGATACTTCCGTACTGACCATTTCTGCGTTGGCAATGCGACCACTCTCTGCTTTGAGGCTAGCAACCCGGAAGGATTCTTTGGAGTTCTGTAACTTCTCTTCGGCAATATCCACCTCACTAGCTGCCCTTACCAGGAAGTAGAATCCACGAGATACTTCATAAACAATATCCATTTGGTTTCTGGAAAAATAATAATTCGCTTTCTCGTACAGGAACCCGGCTTCCTTAAGACTTTCTTTTAATTCATTCTTAGTGAACAGGGGTTGGTTAAAGCTTAGCCAGAAACGACTAAAAAATTGCTTGGTTTGAAGTTTTTCGCCTTCGGTGGCCAGAATTGTGCTCAAATCCTCCTGATACAGATTTGTTGAAAATGCGACATCCCCTCCGGTAGGCAGGATGTAGGTAAATTTTGTGGAAAACCCCGTCTGGAAAGAGCCATAAGAATTATATACTGGTAGTCCATCCGGAACATCAATCTGATTGACATATTCACTCCAGAGTGGTGCATTTAAGCTGATATCAAACCTTGGTTTGAATGTGGCCTTATAATACCCATAATAGTGATGCATGGCATCCCTCTGTTTTATATGGGATTGATTAGAGTAGCTCTCATCCAGTGCAATACCAATGGCATCTTGATACCTTATCAGTATAGTATCCTTGCTTATTATTACGGAATCCTGAGCTCTGACTTGTATCAATCCATAGAAGACAAGCACAAGCCCGATGAGGGTGTATTTGCAATTTGCAATCATTAACTGTTTTCTACCAATTGCTATGCCATTTGATTCATGTGACAGACAGTCAGCCTATAAGGCCGGATAGTTGAAGGAAAAGGAAAAACTTTAGGATGATTAATGGGTAGCTTAAGCAACAGAGTGGGTAACCGGTTACACATTAATGGGATTGTTACAAAGAATCATTTACATTTGTCTAGAACTGTTTCATACAGATATGAGGAGAAAGGCCACACGGAAACACCAGTATGATATCAGTCAGGCCATATCAGAACTCAATAAATCATTTTCACTGATCACTGACCTGGCACAGCTAAGAAATAACTTCGTAGCCCACGTATCAGAGATCACTAATACAAAAAAGATCCATGTTTTCCTGATGGATCCAGATTATAACCGGTTTTATCCCGTGAAAGATGTGGGCCAATCTGACCAAGCAAAGCATGATCTCTATTTTTTACCTGATGATAAATTGATATTCTGGCTGAATGTAAACAAGGTTCTGTTGAATATCCCTGAACATCCGGATGTCTACGCTTTTTTTACCGACCGGGATAGAAGTGTTTTACAGGAACTGGATGCAAAAATTATCTACCCTTTTGTGCTGATGAACCAGGTGAAAGGATTCGTCATCCTGGGAGAAAAGGAAGAGGGAAGTTATTCAGAGGATGAATTACAAATGTTGTCCGTACTCTTTGAGCAGGCCAGTTTTGCATTTGAAAACTCCCTGTTATACAGCCAGCAACGGGAACGCTCAAGCAAAATGTACAGGGCAGACCGAATGGCCACCCTAGGCGAGCTTGCAGCCGGGACAGCCCATGAGATTAGAAATCCTCTGACTTCCATACGCAGTACCATTCAATACCTTCAAAACCGGATTGATGATCCGGAGGATAAATCCCTGGCTGAAGGACTAATTTCGGAGGTAGACAGGATCAATGATATAATTCAAGACATGCTTTCTTTCGCAAAGCCTGAGGAACTGAAAATTGAGGAGACAGATTTGAACGAATTAATCTGTCAGATTCTTAGGCTGGTTGAAAATTCAGCCAAAAGTCTGGGAATTGAAATTTCCTTGGCCTACCAGGCCAGGAATGATACCATTTATGTTGATAAAAACCTGATCAAACAGGCCTTTATCAATATTCTGATGAATGCCATTCAGGCCATTGAAAGCCCAAACGGGAAAATTCAGATTTTAGTAAGGGATGTTGATTCGGAGAAGCATCGAACACATCTGGATTCTCTATTCCTGGTGGAAGTGAGAGATAATGGTCCGGGAATTCCCGAGAATTTACTGGATAAGATCTTTGATCCATTTTATACGACCAAGCAGGAGGGTACGGGTTTGGGCTTATCGATCACATACAGCATTATTCACAGGCATGGTGGGGAGATTGAAATTCAGAGTGAATTGGGTAAAGGAACCATTTCCAAAGTTAGGCTCCCTAGAAAAGCGATGAACTAGTTGATGAAGAAAGAAGGCATATTAATCGTTGATGATGAATCAAGAATCCGGACAATTTTTGCCAGGATACTTGAAGGGGAAGGATATGAAGTAAATACAGCGGAAAATGCTGAGCGGGCAATTGCCCAGGTAGATACTATCAGGCCAGCCATTATACTTATGGACCAGAATATGCCGCGAATGAATGGTATTGATGCCATGAAGCAGATCCATGAAAGATATCCTGATATAGTCGTTATTATTATAACGGCTCATGGGGAAATCAGTCTGGCTGTTAATGCTGTAAAAGATGGTGCCTATGATTATATTGAGAAACCTGTTGACAACGACAAGCTGGTATTGTTAACAAACCGGGCAATAGAGCACTTTAGAGTAACCCATGAACTTAAATCACTGAAACGCAGGATCGAAGACAAAGACTACTTGAACAGGATTGTGGCCGAATCCTCCAGAATGAAACAAGTCATCGAACAGGTAAAATCTGTCAGAGACACTTCCGCTACAGTACTGATTCAGGGGGAGAGTGGTACTGGGAAAGAACTTGTTGCTAATGCTATTCACTATTACAGTGAGAAGCAGGGAAAACCAATGATATCAGTGAATTGCGGAGCTATTCCGATCACTCTGATCGAAAGTGAATTATTCGGATACACCAGGGGGGCTTTTACAGATGCAAAAGAATCCAAGCAAGGCAAATTCGTACAGGCTGACAAAAGTTCTTTGTTTTTGGATGAAATTGCTGAATTACCAATGGATGCTCAGGTAAAACTATTACGTGTACTGGAAGAGCGCAAGGTATTTCCACTTGGGGGGCACAGAGCCATTCCCATCGATGTCAGAATCATTGCAGCGACCAATAAAAACCTGGAAGAGAAGGTCCAGAAAGGGGAATTCAGGCTGGATTTGTTTTACAGGCTGAATGTATTCAGCATCATCATTCCTTCACTTCGGGAAAGAAAGGAAGACATCTCGGTGCTCACCGAAATCTTTCTCAACCAGTATAATGAACATTTTGGTCTGCAGGTGAATAATATCTCTAAGGAGGCTATGGATCTTATCCGGGAATATAGCTGGCCAGGAAATATCCGCGACCTTCAGAATGCCATTCAAAGTGCCATGATTATTGCGAAAAAAGGCTCCCTCACCTCAGAACATCTTCCCCTGAGACTCAGGGGTTACGATCAGGATATTGGATCCGAGGTGAGCATTGGTGAAGGATTAGAGAAGAACATTAAAAAGGTGAGCACAAAGGCAGAAAAAGAGATTATTCTAGATGCCCTGAAGGAATGCAGGTTCAACCGAACCAAAACCGCAGAATTACTCAAGATTAGCCGGAAGACCCTTTTTAATAAAATGAAACAATATAGTATTGACCTATAGAATATTGGTAGGTTCCAATATTGACTTATTTAGATTCATACACAGGAAAGTAATTATTAAATAATACTGGGCTTTAGGGGTGAGTTAATAATTACCACTCAAAAATTACCTCAGCACTTTCATCATTTCCTTTGTCGAAGATTCTTACTGAGGTAGTGTCCTCTTCAATAAGATGTCTGGTAAATAATTGATACTCTTCATGCACTGTTGAAAATTTATATATTATGTCGTGGTCATCAGTCTGGATGCGGTCACTCATTTTAGTAGTGATCCCTTTCCTTCCTATTTTTCCGGTTTCCTGAAGCATTGTCATGACATTCAAAAAGGATTTAATTATTTTAATACCATTATCCCAACCAGCTCTTTGGACCAGATCGATAAAACGACTAGGTATCTCATGCTTTCCTCCCAAGGATTCGAAAGCGAGGTGAAGTTTAACAAGCTCAAGGTCCTTTGCCTGGGCTAATATTCTATCTCTAAATGACAAGTCCTTGGTTGACAGGCGATAATATTCTTTTAATGAAGTATTGACTATATGGAGCTCGAATAGTTCTGTTTCACCATTAAATACACTTCCACAGAAACATGTATCCCATTTTTGACTAAGATTAAATAATTCGCTTAGAACAATAAAATCCCGGAAATGAAAACTGCCATAAAAGATTTCGCTTTCTGTTAGAATGATGTCACTTTTCCGGTATGCTTTGACTATCATATTAAAAACAGCTTCATCACTAACTCCACTGCCATTATTTGT
>Ga0209345_10004887_pt1 | contig 12696 bp, 12 predicted proteins | sample Cruoilmetagenom7_FD_187294 | JGI IMG/M metagenome (GOLD analysis project Ga0209345, IMG submission 187294) | Oil polluted marine microbial communities from Coal Oil Point, Santa Barbara, California, USA - Sample 7 (SPAdes) (version 2) | ecosystem: Environmental > Aquatic > Marine > Oil seeps ...
CGATCTTTGATCTGTGTCGCCCTTGTAGAGACCGGCCAGAATGTCATCGACGTTCTTCTTGACGGTTTCGGGCGTTATTCCGTGCTCCTCGTTGTAGGCTTGCTGCTTCTCACGTCGGCGGTTCGTCTCTCCTATCGCACGCTCCATTGAGCCGGTGATGCGGTCGGCATACATGATAACGCGCCCATCGGCATTCCGGGCCGCCCGCCCGATCGTCTGCACCAGCGAGGTTTCGGAGCGCAGAAAGCCCTCCTTGTCCGCGTCCAGAATCGCGACGAGGCCGCACTCGGGGATATCCAGACCCTCACGCAGCAGGTTGATGCCCACCAGAACATCGAACGCGCCCAGGCGCAGATCGCGCAGGATCTCGATCCGTTCCACTGTGTCGATATCCGAGTGCATATAGCGGATGCGAATGCCCTGCTCGTGGAAATATTCCGTCAAATCCTCGGCCATACGCTTGGTCAGCACGGTCACCAGAACCCGCATTCCCTGTGCTGCAACGATGCGGATTTCGTCCATCAGGTCATCGACCTGCATTTCCACGGGCCGAATTTCGACAGGCGGATCCAGCAGGCCGGTGGGGCGGATCACCTGTTCGGTAAAGACACCGCCCGCCTGCTCCAGCTCCCACGCGGCGGGAGTGGCGGAAACATATATGGACTGCGGACGCATCGCGTCCCACTCCTCGAATTTCAGCGGTCTGTTGTCCATACAGGACGGCAAGCGGAATCCGTGCTCGGCCAGGGTAAATTTGCGTCGGTAATCGCCCTTGTACATGCCACCGATCTGGGGGACCGAAACATGGCTTTCGTCCGCGAAGACGATCGCGTTGTCGGGAATGTATTCGAACAGGGTGGGCGGCGGTTCGCCGGGCGCGCGGCCCGTCAGGTAGCGCGAATAGTTCTCGATCCCGTTGCACACGCCGGTTGCCTCCAGCATTTCCAGATCGAACTGGGTGCGTTGTTCCAGGCGCTGCGCCTCAAGCAACTTACCCTCGTTCACCAACTGGTCGAGCCGCTGCCTCAGCTCCTTCCTGATGCCGATAATGGCCTGCGCGATGGTCGGGCGCGGGGTGACGTAGTGGGAATTGGCATAGATGCGGACCTTGTCCATCGTGCCGGTCTTCGCACCTGTCAGGGGATCGAACTCGGTGATGCTTTCCAATTCCTCGCCAAAGAAGCTGAGCTTCCAGGCGCGATCGTCCATATGGGCGGGCCAGATCTCAACGGTATCGCCGCGCACGCGAAACGAACCGCGCTGAAAGGCAGCGTCGTTGCGCTTGTATTGCTGGGCGACCAGATCGGCCATGACCTTGCGCTGGTCATAGCTTTGCCCGACGACGACATCTTGCGTCATCGCGCTGTAAGTCTCGACCGAGCCGATGCCGTAGATGCACGACACCGATGCCACGATAATCACGTCGTCGCGTTCGAGCAGCGCACGGGTGGCCGAATGGCGCATCCGGTCGATCTGCTCGTTTATCTGCGATTCCTTTTCGATATAGGTGTCGGAGCGCGCGACATAGGCCTCCGGCTGGTAATAATCGTAGTAGCTGACGAAATACTCGACAGCGTTGTCCGGGAAGAACCCCTTGAACTCACCGTAGAGCTGCGCCGCCAAGGTCTTGTTGGGGGCGAGGATGATGGCGGGGCGCTGCGTCTCCTCGATGACCTTGGCCATGGTGAACGTCTTGCCCGTACCCGTGGCGCCCAGCAGAACCTGATCCTGTTCGCCGGCCTTCACCCCGTCTGACAGCTCGACAATCGCCGTGGGTTGATCGCCGGCCGGGGAGAAGTCGGTTCGCATCACGAATTTGCGTCCCCCCTCCAGCTTCGGCTGTTCGGGGCGGACGACTTCAGGAAGCGTGATGGTGTCGTTCATGTTTTTCCCCTCGGCTGCACTGATGAGATATAGCGAGGATTGCACATGCTTCAATCACCGGCGCGGCCTCCGGTAATGACTAAAATTGAATCGATCTATTGCAAAAAGCGAATTGTCAGAGTGCGGCGCGCCCCTATGTTCTGAAGTGCAAGCAGCAGAGCCGTCGGTGTCTGGCAATACCACCACCCACCCACGCTCCCTTGTCAGGGATCGACGGCGTCTTGTCCTCACGTTTCGGTCGAAACGTCTTCCGATACATTCCACGAACCGTATTCAACGGCCTTATTCCGTGGCGGAATTCCATGGCGGGAAATTTGCGCGGCAATTGCAGAAAATTCATCTGAAATGATTCTTTTTCTGAATCGGCGGGAACTTGCCGACGGATGCCGAGTTGATACTGCATACAACGAATAAATTATGTTATTTCAATGGAGTGTATAATGCGTACCCTTGTGAACGCCCTGTTCGGCTTGTCTGCTCTTTTCACTTTGATCATTGCGACAACCGCCCCCAGACCGGCGGAAGCAGAACTGGCCGCCGTGGCCTCTGCCTTTACCAATGGTGTCGGCGCAGCGGGCAGCGGTTACCTTGATACGCTCTACATGACCCAGCAAAGCAACGTCGAGCGTGGCTTTGTCGTCGCATCGGCCAATTGAAGACAGCAGGCGCGACGGAATGCGTGCCAGACATTTCCAATCCGCATCACGCCCGCGCCCCTTGCGCGGGCGTTATTTTTTGCACATACCCTATAGCGGAATTCTAATTGGGATATGATCCATGTTTGCCCGTATCTATCAGCCAGCGAGAGCCGCAATGACCTCCGGAACGGCGAATCTGAACCACTGGGTTCTGGAATTCGAAGCCGCTCAGGCCAAAAGACGTGATCCCTTGATGGGCTGGCAGGGATCGGGGGATACGAACGGCCAGGTACATATGCAGTTCGACACCCGCGAGGCGGCTATCGAGTATGCACGGCGGCACGGAATTCCGCATCAGGTCATGGAACCCAAAAAACGCAAGCCCAATATCAGAAATCGCGGTTACGGCGATAATTTCGCCCATGACCGGCGGGGCGCCTGGACCCACTGACCCCCTAACGGCCCCTTAGCTCAGCTGGATAGAGCAGGTGACTTCTAATCATCAGGTCGGGGGTTCGAATCCTCCAGGGGTCGCCATTTGCCTTTCAATGTAGATGGGGCATAAGAATGCACAGAAAGGCGCTTTTCCATGCACACCATGTAATGAGCCGTAGTCCTTGCCGTCCGGTGAAAAGACCTCGACCCCGGCGGCCCGGAGCGTTGCCGTCATGGGTTGCCAGCTCTTGAAGTGGGTCTGCGCCATGGACCGCGGTGTGTAGAAGCGCTGGTGGAAGGCGTCAGCATCGTCTCGGGTGATGAAGAGCTGTTGCGTCTTCAGCTTGGGATGAACCATTTCCGTCGCGGGTGTATGACCATTCACGACAAGACGCCTCAAGCCCTATACTGGCAGAATCCCGAATGCTTGCGAAAGTTTGCGGAAATTATTCCCTAACCCTATTGTATGAGAAAAAGATATCCGTATTCCAGAAGTATAGAGCCGCAAGAGACGATCTTTTTCGGCAGAAAACAAGGTCACACGGAGACACATGATGACACTCGCGACTTTCATCCGCAGCACAGCAGCCCTTCTTGCATTGGGTGTCCTCTCCGGTTGCTCCTTGCTGTGAATCACCTCATCTGATTTCCGGATTCGGAATCCCAAGATCTTCGAATGGATGCAAAACGAGGCCGCGCGACTGCGTGGCCTTTTTTATGGGGCCTATATACTTAACTAGCCGCGCCGCAGATCAGGGCGGGTGGCTAAGAGGATATTCTAGACACCAGAATCCAACCGGTGCTAAAGTCACTAGCGAAGGTGACGGCTACCGCCTTCTTACAAGCGTCTAGGGCTGTTACCCGTTAACGACGCGGCCAAGAGCGACAGTGGTTTACTACTCGCTCCCATTTTCCAAACCGAAACCGGATATATGAGCATACACTCACCGGTTTTGGCCATTTGCAAGCTGCCATCGTGGCACCTCCTATATGGATCGTTGGAAAGCAGTCCAACGCTCCGAAGGCGCACCCTGCGCCCCCGCGCCGCTTCAAGGGCGTTCGGGTGCTAGGAGTGTGACGATAGCCGTCTAAAGCAATTTACTGGGTCAGGCCGCGCTGAGTCCAGATTAAATGTTCTTCAGGCGTTCTTATTCGATTATACGGTTCATTTCATCGAACAAGTAGGGTGCCACACTTATGGCTTTCTGACGGCGTGCCACACGCTTAAAGTGTTCTATATCATCGCACATTTCCATGATGCCTTCGACCTTGCCGATCTGCCTCGTCAGTATGGTTCTGCCTTCGTCAGTCAGCCACTGATGGAAGCGCGCCTTTCTTTTTCCTTCGTCGGTAATGTTTAATTTATCAAGCTCTGCTTTTACATACCCGTGTTCTATGGGGTCATAGACATACTTATTAATGAACCGACCATAGTATTGCGGGCGTGATCTGGGCGTAGTTGGCGCGTTATCATATAGCCTATCTAGTTCAGCAAAAAACGAGTTAGGGAAGGTTGGTAACCATTTTTGAAGGCCTTCGGCAATATATTTTTCGAGAAGCAGTCTTAGTGCAGAGTGGCCGCGATCATGTTGATAACCAGTGGCCTCATCTACAAGTGCTGTAATACCGACGCGGGCGAACGCTCGGACTAGGACTTCCGCGAATCTTCCATATCGTTCTTCCTGTTCAGTTTTCAAAGCACCCGCTTGGCGCGCCTCTAGGATCGCGTCACAAAGATCTGCCAAGATTTCTGCACGGTATCCATGGACTGGTTTGGGGGTCTTCCCGACGATTAGAACCGGCTGCTCGATGGCCACAACCAAGTCACTGTTCATAAAAGGTTTTAGAGTTGAGTTTGTGGATATTCGGGCCATCCCTTGGCCACGGCCTTTCATGCCAATAGCGCCGGTCATACTGCGCCCAGAAATAAACCTTTCGCCGTCTTTGGTTACGAAGCAGCTAATATCAGTCCCGCCTATCTGCAGGTCCCCAAAATACTCCGCTTGCTTGGTAGGTACTGCGCCATGCGGTGTGGGTTTGGCTTTCCTCTGGCCAACCATTATCGCAGCGACATCCTCGAATTCGGCATCAATTGGTTCGATGCTATCCTTTTTCTCAGCCATTGATCAGCCCTTTATATGTCAGTCGCTTCTCAACCATCCGGTCAATCGTCATATTGATGAAGTTCATCGTGCCAATCTTTGCAGTGTTGTGACGAAAAGAATATTCATTCACGTAGCGATGTAGGTGCTTTGAACTCATGTAGTGGTAAACGCCGATGTAGCCGCGCTTGAGCAATGACCAAAAGCTTTCGATGCCGTTGGTGTGCGCCATGTCACGGACATACTCCCCTGCGGAGTGGCGCACTGTTTTGTGGTCAAAACCATGCTTCGGGAGGGAGCGATAGGCTCTGAATTCATCAGTGACGACCGTAGCACCTTCTTGCGCGTTGGCTTTGATGAAGCCCACCAACGTTGCCCCATCAGTGTGCTGGACAGGCTTGGCGCGAACTTCGCCGTGCTGGTCGCGCATACCGACCACGGCAACCTTGCCCACCGCGCCACGGCCTGCGTGCAATTTTTTCGCCGCGTGCTTGTTGCGCTCTTTTCCACCCACGTAGGTTTCATCAACCTGAGTGTGGTCTCCCATATCGCCGCTGTCGCTGCCCTTCACCCACGTTTCGCGGATACGCTGCGCAAGAAACCATACGGTTTTCTGGGTCACGCCCAATTCACGGGCCATTTGTGTGCTGGGGATACCCTTGCGGGCGCTGGTGAGCATGTAGATCGCCAGCAACCACTTTTGCAGCGGGAGGCGGCTTTCGGCCAAAACCGTGCCTGTGCGAACGCTGAAATGCTTGCGGCATGACTTGCAGCGATAGGCCATTGGCTTGTGGTCCTTACACTCCGACACCTCACCAGACCCGCAGTGACCGCAGACTGGCGCACCGTTCCAGCGACGATTCTCAAAGAACGTGCGAGCAGCTTCCTCGTTCGGAAATTTCTGAAAGAACTCAAATGTGCTAAGTGTCTCGGTCATGGCGCTTAATCCCTTTTCTGGAATTAAACTAGCCAAATCACGAGAGCGCGTCAAGCCAATTTTGGCTAGTTTAATATATAGGCCCCTTTTTTATAGTTTCAGTCAGTTACGAAAATTTGCGGTCGACTTCTTGCTGCAGGTACAATGGGTCGTGCGATAACAACGACCGACTTTCCGGTCGGGGTATTTCCCCTACAAGGTAAATGGCATGTCCGAAAAAAACGGACTACGTCGACCATATCGAGATGGTCAAAGATAACGACACTTGGCATCACGCCCCTCAGAAGCTCCCCAAAATGAGCGCGATCGAACTGGGCGACATTTATGGCGTCCTGCCGTTCGAGGGGGTGCGTAATCCGAGTGCTCGCAACAATACCAGCCACAAGGTGTTCATTCCTTACCGGACAGCGGCAAATGACTGGATGCCCAAGGTGGGTAACCGAAGGCGCACCCGGTCGCCTCGCTTGATGCCGCAGCATCTCCGACACGCGAGGGCGTCGGTGCCCTCGAAGCGAGAAACCTTGCGCGTTGATGGCATGGGCGGTGTGTCTCCCTTGCACCTGCATGCAACCGCACGTCCACCGGAATGCAAGGCGAGGCGGCACCCGACGAGTCCAGAAAGGCTTGCCGATCCCCGGTGAGCCCTGCAGCCCCGAAATGCTGGGCGCGCTATTCCAGCCCCGATCACGGACAACGTGGTTCATCCAGAAAAACTGCTTTACTATCCATTTCTGACAGCAATTATCTCATCTTTGAGATCACCGGCTGTCTGGTGAAAATCGATCAAGGGTCCACCGCCTTCTCGGCTGCGCGGCGCCACAAACAGGGTAGTCGGATATGAACTCCTCGGAAAACCTGCAGCGGTATCTCGCGGCAATCGTCGAAAGCTCCGATGACGCGATAATCACCAAGAATCTTCAGGGCATCATCCAGACCTGGAACCGCAGTGCCGAACGGCTTTTTGGTTTTACCGCAGAGGAGGCCGTCGGACAGTCGATCCTCATGCTCATCCCGGAGGAACGGCACCACGAAGAGGAGGATATCATCTCGCGGCTGCGTCGTGGTGAACGCATCGAACACTTCGAAACGCTGAGGAGGCACAAGGAGGGAAAGCTCGTGCCCATCTCCTTGACGATCTCGCCAGTAAAGAATGCCTCAGGTGAGGTCATTGGCGCTTCGAAAATCGCGCGGGACATCACGCAGCGAATAGAGGCGGCCGAGCGGCAGAATTTGCTCTTGGCGGAGATGCGCCACCGGGTTGGCAACTGCTTTGCGGTGGCTGCAAGCCTGATAACTGTCAATGCCCGCCAGATGGAGACGGCCAGCGAACTCGCGGCTTTGATGAGGCAACGTCTGACGGCGCTTTCCGATGCTCACAGGCTCGCCGTGGCTGATCCGGAGAAGGAAGCCATAGGCACCACATCGTTGCGTGCACTCATCGCCTCGGTCGTCGAGCCTTTCGGCGGCGACCATCTCATTGAACTGGATGTTGAAGATCTGAATATTGCTTCAGATGCTGTCACACCCATGGCGCTTGTGGTCTACGAGTTCTGCACCAATGCAGCGAAGTATGGTGCGCTTGGGCAAAGCGATAGCAGTCTTTTGATCACGGCACGCCGTCAAGCCGGCAGGTTCCTGATCAAGTGGCAAGAACGTTGCTGCATTGATCCCCATACTGTTCATGGAGAGGGCTTCGGCACGCAGATGTGCGACAGCGTGGTCACAGCCTCGCTGGGTGGCACGATCAGTCGGCAGTTTCACACCTCGGGAATGACTGCGATGATCGATCTCGACCTCGCTGCGCTCCAGGCGAAATAACGCAACCAAATCTCTCCATTCTCGGCCGAAGCCGTCAAGGTGACGCCTGATCGCGTCCTGTTCCGGCTATCTGAAGGTTGACCTTTCCGAGGAACCGGGCCGTTGCGAACTGGAATTTTTCACTTCTGAATGGTCGAAGGAGAAAGAGCCATGAAGCACAAATGGGGCACGGTGCCTTTTATCAATCCGAAGGAGCGGTGGCTGGTTTTCGTTCCGCGTCGAGCTCCCGCGCGGCCTCGTGCTGACTCAGAAAAATTTTCCCGGTCAGCTCATCCAACAGATGGCTGCGCTTGAGGCGATCCATCACCGGCCCCTTGACCTCGCTCAGGTGCAGGCGGATGCTGGCTTCCCGCAGTCGCGCGTTGATCGCCTCCAGCGATTCCAGCGCTGAAAGGTCCACCTCGTTGACCGCGGCGAACACCAGGACCACATCCGTCAGCTCCGGCTTGTCGGCGGCAAAGGCGGCCAGTTGGTCCTCCAGGTAGCGCGCGTTTGGGAAATAGAGGCTCTCGTCCACCCGCAGCGACAGCACATGCGGCTGGGTCTCGACCTCATGGCGCAGCACGTTGCGGAAATGCTCGGTGCCCGGCACGCGCCCGACGACGGCCATGTGCGGGCGCGAGGTCTTGTACAGATGCACTAGGATCGAGGTGACGACACCCGCGGTCACGCCCGTTTCGACCCCGGCGATCAGTGTCAGCAGGATCGTGACCGATACGGCGGCGAAGTCAGCGCGGCTGAAGTCCCAGGCACGCTTCAGGATCGACAGGTCGACGAGGCTCAGAACGGCGACGATGATGGTGGCGGCGAGCGTTGCCTTGGGCAGGTAGTGGATCAGAGGCGTGAGGAAGAGGGCCGCCAACGCAAGCCCAAGGGCGGTGAACACCCCCGCCGCCGGAGTCTCGGCGCCGGCGTCGTAGTTGACGACAGATCGAGAGAAGCCGCCTGTGACCGGGAAACCTCCGGTGAAGGCGGCGGCGAGATTGGCGGCGCCAAGGCCGGTCAGTTCCTGGTTCGGGTCGATGCGCTGGCGTTTATTGGCGGCCAGCGTCTGGGCGACCGAAATCGATTCCACGAACCCGATGATCGAAATCAGCAGCGCGGGCACCACCAGCTGCGAGATGAGTTCCGGCGAGAAGGACGGCAAGGTCAGCGGCGGCAGGCTTTGCGGCACCTCCCCCACGATCGCAACGCCCCACGCGCCCAGATCGAAGGCCCAGACCGCCAGCGTTGTGGCTACGATGGCCAGGACGGGGCCGGTTCTGGCGCCGATATCCGCCATGCGCGGCCCGAGGCCGAACCGCCGCAACAATGGCTTGAGACCGCCGCGCACCCAGAACAGGAAAGCAGTCGCCGACACGCCGAGGGCAACGGTCATCAGGTTGATCTCGCCCAGATTCGCCCAGAGGCTTGTCAGGATCTCGATCAGCGTATGGCCCTCGGCCTCGATGCCGAGGATGTGCCGCAACTGGCTGGCGGCAATCAGGATGCCGCTGGCGGTGATGAAACCGGCAATCACCGGGTGCGACAGGAAATTGGCCAGAAAGCCCAGACGGAACAGTCCCAGCGCCAGAAGCATCGCACCCGACAGGAACGCCAGTGTCAGCGCCGCGGCCACGTAGCCGGCCGTCCCGCTTTCGGCGATGTTGCCCACCGCTGCCGCCGTCATCAGCGAAACCACCGCCACCGGTCCGACCGCCAGCGCGCGCGAAGTGCCGAAGATCGCGTATAGGATGATTGGCGCGATCGAGGCATAGATCCCCGCCTCAGGCGGCATCCCTGCCAGCAACGCATAGGCCAGCGATTGCGGGATCAGCATGATCGTGACGATCACCGCCGCGACGGCATCCCCGGTGAAGGCAGTGTGGTCGTAGCGGCGCCCCCAGTCGAGGATCGGAAAGTAGCGCGACAGCGACATTGCTTTGGGTCCGGTCATGGTGAAGGACATGCGGGCGGTCGGAAGGCCGCCCGCAGAAGGCTCAGTCGAAACGATTGACCGGCAGCTTCAGGTATTTGTGGCCATCATCCTCCGCCGGCGGCAGTCGCCCACCGCGCAGGTTGACCTGAAGCGCCGCGAGAATGCGATTCGGCAGCGGCAGCGTCGCATCCCGATCCTGCCGCAGCTTGATATATTCGTCGCGGTCCCTGCCGTCCCAGACGTGCTTGTTGTGCGCCTTGTGTTCGGCGACCGTCGCCTCCCACATCGGCTCGTCCCGGTCCGGTCCGCCGTAATCGTGACCGACGAAGAGCCGCGTGTTACCGGGCAGCGCCAGGATGTCCTGAATCGAATCCCACAGTTCGGCCGTCTTGCCGCCCGGGAAGTCGGAGCGCGAGGTGCCGATGTCAGGCTGCATCAACGTGTCGTGCACGAAGGCCGCATCCCCGCAGAGGTAGGTGATCGAGCCCAGCGTGTGACCGGGCGAGAGCATGACCTTCACATCGAGTTCTCCGATCCTGAAGGTCTCGCCTTCCTCGAAGAGGTGATCGAAGTCGCGATTCGGGTCGAAGGCCTCAGGCAGGTTGTAGAGATCGGCCCAGATCTGCGCGATCTCCGGCACCAGCGCACCGATGGCATTGGGGGCGCCTGTCCGCTCCTTCAGATGGGCCGAGGCCATGACGTGGTCGGCATGGGGATGCGTGTCGAGAACCCACTGCACCTCCAGCCCGTTGTCCCGAACAAGATCGAGCACCTGGTCCATGCTGTCGGTCGAGAAGCGGTAGTTCCGGTGATCGAAGTTCCATACCACGTCGATGAGCGCCGCCTTCTTCGTGGCCGGATCGGCGCAGATATACTGAATGGAGCCTGTCTCGGGCTCGTAGATCCCCCAAACATCGGGGCTGCCCTTTTCGGTCGAGGGCGAATGGCGGACCACGCGGGATTTCAATGGGTCACTCACTGCGTAGCTCCTTTCAATGCGAATGGTTTGTCGGGGGCGTGACGGGCGGCCCACATGCCAATCAGCATGAAGGGCACGAAGATCAGCGTGCCGGTGGCGGCAATGGGCAGCGCGGTCAAGGCCGGGCCGGGGCAGAAGCCCCCGAGGCCCCAGCCGGTGCCGAAAATGGCCGCGCCCAGGATCAGTTTCGGCTCGATGTCGCTTTTCTGCGGGATGCGGAACTTGCTGTCGAAGAAGGGCCGCCTGCGTGCTCGGGTGAGCCAGGCGTAACCCGGTGCCGTGACCAGGATGCCGCCGCCCATGACGAAGGCAAGGCTGGGGTCCCAGCTGCCGAAGAGGTCAAGAAAATTCAGCACCTTCGCCGGGTTGGCCATCCCCGAGATGATCAGGCCAAGACCGAAAATCAGACCGGAAAGCAACGCGAACATCTGTTTCATTGATCAGACCTCAGATCAGGTGGCGGGTGACGAGGACGGTGGCAATCGCCGCCGACATGAATACGATTGTCGCGACGATGGACCGGGCCGAACCGCGCGAGATACCGCAGACCCCATGACCCGAAGTGCAGCCGCTGCCGAAAACAGCGCCGAAGCCGACCAGAAGGCCGGCAGCGGCCATCAGGACCGGGCTGGAAGGCACCCATTGCTGTGGCCACTCGCCCGAGAGCAGCAACCACAGCGGCGCTGCCAGCAGCAGGCCCAGCACGAACAGGGCCGAGACACTCCGTGCCTCTCCATCGGTGCTTCTCGCGAAGATGCGTGAGGTCAAGCCACTGATCCCGGCAATACGTCCGTTCGTGGCCATCAGCAGCACGGCTGATGCGCCGATCATCATGCCGCCGCCCAGCGACAGCCATGGTGTGAATGCAGTCTCCATCTCTCGCCTCCGTGACAGCGCGCCGGGTCGTGCGCGCTTGATGTTGCCTACCCCCGAATATATATCCTCTTTCGAATATTCAATGAGAGGAATATAAATGTCTGGCGACGACCTGCTCGAAGGCGACATCAAGAGGGCCTCTGAGTTGATGAAGATGTTGGCGTCAGAGGCTCGCCTGCGCATTCTGTGCCGTCTGGTTGAGGGTGAACGCTCGGTCGGACAGCTCGCGCAAGCCTGCGGCGTTGCGCAACCCACCATGTCCCAACAACTCAAGCGCCTCAGGGACGCCGGACTGATCGAGGGTAGGCGTGAGGCTCAGACGATCTACTATCGCTTGGCAGGAACTGAGACCGCCGCGGTGCTGAAGACGCTGCATGGGCTCTATTGCGCGCGCTGAAGCGCCCTTCGTAGCCAACCTTCAAAATGCTGGTGCAAGCCGCGGTTGTTATCCGAACCTGCGTGACGCAAGGCGGCGGGCCATTGGTCTGCTTTCGCTGATCGGGCTGCGCCCTTCCTCCTGGGGGTTTCATTTTTAGCTTCTTGTCTTCATCGTCGGTCTGCATGTTGATGAGAGGGCGAAAGCCTTCGTCGGCCGCCTGCTTGACTGATCGGCCTCATGAGCGAATTTTGCGACGGTGACGCGGTCGCTTATTTTCACTGTATCTTGCATGACGATCCTTATCTCGCTTTTTGCGTTTCATAACCAGCAGCGGTCCAGGCCTTCCAACTGCCCGGCACGTTGCGAACATTGTCGAAGCCATTCTTCTTGAGCAGGCTCGCGGCGATTGAAGCGCGGAAGCCGCTGGCGCAGTAGGTGGCGTAGAGGGCGGCACGGTCGAGATCGGACAGGTCTCGTGCAGCTTGCCAAGGAAGGCGTGGCGGGCACCGGGAATATGCCCGCCCTCCCACTCATCAGGCTTGCGCACATCCAAGGGCGTGACGCCCTCAGCGTCCTTCAACTCGTGGACCGAGACCTGCGGGATCTGCGCGAACTCGCGCCCCGCCTCGCGCCACGCGGCCATGCCACCGGCGAGGTAGCCGCCGAAGTCGGTGAAGCCGGTGCGCCAGAGCAGGCGAAGCACGCCGGGCAGTTCGGTGTCCTCATGCAA
>Ga0209345_10004889_pt1 | contig 12690 bp, 11 predicted proteins | sample Cruoilmetagenom7_FD_187294 | JGI IMG/M metagenome (GOLD analysis project Ga0209345, IMG submission 187294) | Oil polluted marine microbial communities from Coal Oil Point, Santa Barbara, California, USA - Sample 7 (SPAdes) (version 2) | ecosystem: Environmental > Aquatic > Marine > Oil seeps ...
TGACCTCCAGCATCCCCCGGAGGAAATTTATAAATTAGTTCAAAGATTAAATGAAGGATATGATGTCGTCTACGGCATTCCTAAAAAACTTGTTCATTCTTCGTGGCGCAATTTTTCATCAAGATTTACCAAAAGGTTCTTGGGGAAAATATTAGGGGTTGAAGGAATTAAATATATCAGTGCATTTCGTGCTTTTAAAAAAGAATTACGAACCGCATTTGACCAGTTTGACAGCCCAAACGTGATTATTGACTCACTCTTAAGGTGGGGAACAGAAAAATTCGGAACCGTAGAAGTGAATGAGCAACACCGAACGGTTGGGCGTTCAAATTATGATCTTTTCAAACTAGCAAAATTTACTATGCTCGTGTTGACCGGATTCAGCACCATCCCCCTAAGATTTGTCAGCCTTATCGGTTTTTTCCTTACTTTATTTGGAATCGTTGTGCTTCTATTCGTGATGATTGAATCTTTTCTTGATGGGGACTTCCCCGGTTTTCCTTTCCTTGCGTCTATCATTAGTATTTTCAGCGGTGCACAATTATTTGGGTTAGGTATTTTTGGCGAATATCTTGCTCGCGTATTCAATCGATCAATGCGCGTTCCAACTTATGTTATTGGAGAGATTGCTAATCCCAAAAAGGCCAACGAAGGATAACACACCAAATGATCAACTTCAATCAACCATATATCGCACGCAACCAGGTAAAATATATTAAAGAATCGCTTGAGAACTATCATATTTCTGGTGATGGTCCTTTCACAAAGAAATGCAATCTTCACCTTGAAAAATATTTCGGAGTAAAAAAAGCATTAATTACCACAAGTTGTACCCACGCACTCGAAATGAGCGCAATTCTCTTAGATCTAAAAGAAGGTGATGAGGTAATTGTCCCTTCTTTTACTTTTGTTTCCACACCAAACGCGTTTATTCTGCGGGGCGCAAAACCTGTTTTTATTGATATCCGGCCAGATACATTGAACATGAATGAAAACAAACTTGAAGAATTGATCACGAACAACACAAAAGCCATCTACGTTGTTCATTACGCAGGAGTAGGTTGTGAAATGAACCGCATACTGGAAATTGCCCAAAGATATGGGCTTGATGTAGTGGAAGACAATGCGCATGGGCTTTTTGGTAAATACAATGGGAAATACCTGGGCACATTTGGGAAATTTGCTGCGCAAAGTTTTCATGAAACCAAGAATATATCCTGCGGAGAAGGCGGAGCTTTATTAATAAATGATAGCAGCTTCATTGAGCGGGCTGAAATCATTCGCGAAAAGGGAACCAACCGCAGCAGGTTTTTCCGCGGCCAGGTTGACAAATATTCCTGGGTAGATATAGGTTCAAGCTTCCTCCCCTCAGATATTCTTGCCGCAATTCTTCTATCGCATCTGGAAGAATCACAAGTCATTCAAAGGAAAAGGAAAGAAATTTGGGATAATTACGATTTTGTTCTTAAGGGATGGGCTTATGATAATAAAGTACTGCAGCCTTTTATACCGGATCATTGTGAACAAAGTTATCATATGTACTATCTACTTCTTCCCAACCTGGATACTCGCCAGGCGTTTATTCGTCATTTAAAGGACCGCGGTATTTATTCAGTCTTTCATTATGTCCCTTTGCACGCATCAGATATGGGTAAAAAATACGGCTATATTGAAGGAAACTTACCTGTAACCGAAGATATAAGTAATCGCTTGGTTCGGCTTCCCATGTATTTTGATCTTTCGCCCACGGATCTTAAAGAGATAAATCAGGCAGTAATGAGTTTTGAAATTGTTTAATAATTGCCTATGTTAGAATGATGTTATTGAAGTTAATAAAATATTATGAAAGAAGTCAACAAGAACAGTGCTCAACGAATTTATCAGATCATTCTGCCAATGGTTATCGTTTTTATTCTAATTGGTATCAGCGGATTCTTTTTATTTAATGGAACACATCACGGGATATTGGATTTGCGTATGCTCGGAGATATATCAACTACGTTTTTATTGATCCTAATAATTTCATCAGGGATGCTCATTTTGGCCACCATGATCACTCTTATATTCCTAACCAACAAATCTTTCAAGTGGTTACGGAATATACTCCAAAACATTCAATCGATTTTTCTTCGGATTGATCCAAGCGTTACAAAGATCTGCAAAACGAGTGCACATCCTTTTATTTTTTTCGAGTCAATTCACGCAATTTTTGAGAAAAAAAAGAGCCTTGGAGGATAAGAAGATATGTCTGAAAAGAAAAATAATTCAATTTTGTACCTTTTCGGTGGCATATTCGGCGCTCTCGTCGGATTACTAGCCGCTTATTTATTAGAAAAGTCAACCGATCTAGAAGGGGAAGAAAACATACTTACAAGTAAAAAGATTTCTAGAATTGGAATAGGTACTATTTCACTCTTATACACATTGATTGGAAAAGGGAAAGGAAAGGGGAGAAAGCATTTAAGTTAATTGCTTCCCTGCAATCCAATTCCACAATCATGAAACGTTTTTTCTCTTTCAATACAATTATTGCAGGTCGTGTATTGAATGAAACAATCATTAACAAAAACAAACAAGTTTTTATTAACAAGCCTGGCGGTGGAGTTCTATATGCTGCGGCAGGATTTTGCATATGGAAAAAGGGGGCTGGGTTAATTGCAAATATCAGCGAGAATGATTCAATTGAATGGACCCGGGAATTTGAGAATTATCATTTTGATACCTCCGGAATCAAAAGAATTCCTTGTGATTTCGAACAGCGCAGATTCTACTCCATCACAAACGCTGATAAGGTATTCACAGATAACCCTCAAAAACATTTTTTTAACATCAATCATCCCCTCCCAAAATCTTTACTTGGATATGAACCGCCCCAAATTGTTATAGATAACCGAAACACTCCTGCTCCATACTCAATACAACCAGATAATATTCCAAAGAGTTATCTTCAAACAAATAATCTCTTGTTGTGCCCCATAGATTATTACAGCCATAGTTTGATCCCCCCTTTTTACCGTTCTCAAACAAATGGAAATGTGATCTTATGTGCTTCAGACGGTTATATGCATCCTTCGTTCTGGTTTGACATACCATCTCTCATCAGAGGTTCATCTGCTTTCTTAGCGACCGAAAATCAGATCAGGAACCTATTTAAGGGAAAAAATGAGGATATATGGGAGATGGTCCAATGTATTGCACAAAGTGGCGTTGAAATCGTGATCATCGTAAATGTAACAGGAACTCATTATCTGTATGACGCTGTCACAAGAAAAAAATATAAAATTCATTCTTATCCATCAAAAGTAATTGATACTGTTGGAACATTCGCAACATTTTGTGGTGGGTTCGGAGCTGGCTTTACCACTCATTTCGATCCCTTACGTTCAGGATTGATGGGAAGCGTATCTGCAAGTTTTAATGTTGAAGGTTCCACCCCTTTCCACATCTTACAATCCCTCCCTGATCTGGTTAATGCTCGTTTGGATTCATTGATGGATACAGTTATTATTGTTTGATCAATTAATGCGCAGGAGTTTAATCCGAAATTTTATTTTTTCTCTTATCTCAGAAACTTTTTTCTCGATAATAAACTTTAAGATCATCAGATACGACGCTCTTATTCTTTCTGAATATAAAATTCTTTCATTTCCGAATTTCACTTGATGGTATTTTTCCATGAAATTAAAACCATGTTGATCATTTAAATCAATTCTAGAAAAAAGATCTAGTAAAAATTCTCTTGGAGTCTTGATTGATTTCCGGGAAAAACCAAATGCAATTGATATGGATTTAATTATTTGGTAATTCTTCTCCAAAACGGATAACCTTTCATAATCTGCCCATTTTCTAATCCATTCAGGAATTTTCTTTTCCCTTTCAAATAGCTTTCTTTGAATATTTATGGGTAATAAGATTGATTTCTCTCGGACAACAAAAAATTGAAATCCAATAACAAGCAAAAGAACCAAGATGAAAAACGGCGTTATCCAAAAGAAATCTCTCCAAGTTACACTTCTATTAGTTTCTTCTTTTCTTAATAACTCTTCACTTATTCCATAATATTCTTCGCGTTGAAAATTCTGCCAACCTTCCTGGTCATCCATCGAATATCTTTCCCGCCGTTCAATAAATATTTCTGGAGCAGATCCTTGTGTGTACGAAATGCTTGGCTGGGAAGGAGTGGGGTCAAATATGATCCATCCTTGTTCCGGGAAAAACACTTCTACCCAGGAATGGCTGTCTTTTTTCCTTACTTCATAAATATATTCATCTGTAAGGCGTTCGCCCTGCGCGAAACCCACAACCATTCTTGATGGAATGCCAATTGATCGGAGCATTAAGACTTCCGCTGATGCGAAATAATTACAAAACCCCTCTTTTCCACTGAATATAAACCATTCTAATGGATCCTCACCCTGGGGGATTTCCACATTATCTTTATATCTATAAGTGTTACGTAAATAATTATTGACAGCTAATGCTTTATCAAAAACAGAGTTTTTTTCTCGCGTGGTTTTATCAGCCAGATCCCTTATGGTTGGGGAAAAATCCTCTGGTAATGATAAATACCTTGATCGCACCCATTCCGGATACACATATTCTCCTGCTGATTGATCATCAAGCTGAAAATCATAATACGCCCCTAATACAGTAATCTGATCACCGTTTCTTATTAAATCATAATCAATAAAATCGATCACATCCTGCCTGTTATTCTCTACAGGGTAAAATCCAACTTTCGCGTCCCTATCCACATCAATGACAATCTGAGGTGTAATCATTATTTCTTCATTGGTCTTGTATATGAACGTATAGGGAAGCACCTCACGATTAATTACTAAATACGGATTCAATTCAATTTCATTCAAAGAACTGAATTCAAGTGATTCATTCCCCCAATATCCGCTTTCATAAAAAGCATATACGCGTGCTTTCCAATAATAACGTCCGAAATGGGATGAGCTCTCAGGAATATGAACCTGAAAAACAATATTCTCATCAAGGTTTTTTGAAAGCCCTAATGAAAGAGCTTCAGGAAACAATCCGTTACCATATCCATATTGGGGTTTAAGAGGGTATAGAAAATTCCTGATTCTCTCCCAAGACTCAGAATAATTTCGCCCTGAATGATAAATTTCTTCGTCGGTTGTTTGAAAGAATTGATTGTTCAGATATGGAATACCCCATGCTGTGATTGCAAAGATCATGGAAATTACAAGAATTGTTTTTGTAATAAAACCAGATGTTTCGTAATCCTCCTGATAACCCAATGCAGTCCATCTTCTATTTTGGTGAAGGTAAAACACGCGGCCGTAGAAAAGTACAACTAATAAGCTAAATGCAATAATCATTAAACCATTTCGATGGATCGGTGATAAGAAAAACTGAATAGTGTAAAAAATACAAACGATGATTCCTAATGGGAGCCATGGTTTCCCATTACGTATAAAGGAATAACCAGCTGTAATACTCGTAAGACAAAAGATAACTGCCATGAAACTGAGGAAAATAATGCCGTCATCGAGGGGAACATTTTCTATTGCTTGTCCCAAAGTAGACTGGAATCGGCCCACCAAGGTAGTTATTCGATCAACCCATTTTGGTTCATTGCTCAAAGCAAAGATAAACTGATAAAAAAATATTAGAACAGCATATAGGAAAACCAAAGCGATTGAGAATTTTCGCCTGTACATACTTTGGCCAATAAGAATCCCCGCGATGGTGCCTAATAAAGCAATTGACGTGATTCTATTTAAATCATACGTCCAATAAGTTAGCTCAAGAGAATAAGTAGTAAGGAAAACAATCAGAAATAATGAGCCGACTGCAATCGGGTCCCACCAACGATTTTCTTTTTCAAACATATCATGAGTTTACTTGACGCAAATTGATAGGTCAAATATTCCCATGTATAATAACGTAAAATTATCGTTTGATTGATTATTTCTTCTTAGAGGAGATCTATATGAAAAGATTTGGTAGATTCGTTTTTGGTGCTTTAATTGGGGCTTTCATTGGCAGCTCAATTGTGATATTGCTGGCGCCAGAAAGCGGCGAGGAGACAAGAACAGCTTTAACTTCCAGGATTAACAATCTTGTGAAACAAATTACCACAGCTGCTGCAGAAAGAAAAGCGGAGTTATTAAAAGAAATAGAAAATTATAAAAATTCTGCGCTCTGATTAGTCTATTTGCACAATTGATATTTCATACTGTGCTGGTATATGTGTGAAGCGAGATAATCCGCTGATGGCAACAATCTCATTTATTTTCTCGTCACTATTTGTCACAATATATGAGATTTCCGTTTGTTTTTCAAAAAAGAATTTATTAATATTCATCCCCTTATCCTTTTCAATTACTGAAACGCCGAAAACCTGCGGCAGGGTATTTTCTATTCGAACGAAACCTTCAACAATCCATTTTCCATCGTATATTTCAAAACCATCAGAAAAGTTAATTACTTTCAGTTCAACATCATCTAATAGAAAACCCTCTCCATTAACTGACGCATCTGTGATATATTCAAATTCCACCGCTATCTTCTTCCCCGCATAATCACTTAGATCAACGATTTCCTCGATCCATCCGTCAGATTTTCCATTATAACCACATCCAAGATTTGAACCAGTCGGGTCTTCACTAGTACACGAAGGAGTCTCAAGGATGTGCCAGTTCTTGCCGTCCTCGGAGACATTCACATAAAGATAATCGTAATCTTCTTCGATATCGTACCAGGTCCAGTAAGATAGTTCCACAGGATTTGATATCTCCGTAAGATCAAATTCTCTTGATAATCTCATCCCAGATTCATCGCCTGCATTAGACCAGAAATAATAATTACCTGATTTTGGATTTTCTGAAAGAACCGGGATATCCTGATTCCATTGCACTGATATTTCATAATTACTTTGACATGATATTTCTACAAAATCTGTTCCAAATTGATTAACAGTTCTACTGACGGATTCTGAGCCACATTCGATGATTTCGGTCGGTGAAAAAGAAGGAATGCTGCTGTCCTTTCCATATCCATAAATCCCATTTGCAATTTCATCATCCTGTAAAATATTAGCGATTGTCCAATCTTGAAAGATTTGCTTGGATGTGATTGTTGAAAGTTGGCTCTTCCCCTGGGTTGAAGAAAGTACTGCGTCTAAACCCTGCATTCCGTTTTTTGGCTGTGATACGAGAGCACTGATAAAGTCAGAACCAAATCTTTCGAAAAGATACTTCACGAAAAGATATGAAGCACCATAGTGTGGAGTGGAATCGCCCTGACTATTTCCAGGCCAGAAATTTAATTGGAGATCCGGGTCAGCGGCAAAAAGAAATGGAAAGCCCCCGGTATTAAACCCATTTAGTTCAACAGCTAATTCAGATAGACCTTCATTAACCCATGATGTTTCATTTCGGTCAATATTCCAATGGATCATATGCTGGAATTCATGGGCAAGAACACCATAAGTAAAAGGGTTACTCAAATTTAGATAATCCGCTGATAAGTAGAACATTTCTGCCATATTTGAAAATCGTTCTATTTCGGGCATCCATGAATCTGCGGATGAAAAATAACCAGCTGCGCCCCCAAGTTCTTGGGCATATAAGATGGTCAGATGGACGTCATTATCAATTCCCGGAGACCACTCCTTTCCAAATATTTCTCTATTTCGTTGGTAAATTTGGTTTTCAAACGCATCCACCAAATTTTTAACATCAGAGGCAATGTAATTAATGCCTTCTTCTACCCAAAAATAAACGTGGGGAGTCTGGTAGGTTAGTTTCGCATCAATACTCCTGTAATTGTTCTCATCCACGTTAAGCACCCAGAATTTTTTGAATTTGCCATTTGTGTAAGTGATTGGTGGTTCCACTAACATCACCGGGGTGTTTTTAATTCCTCTGTATTTTTCAGCCAAAGCAATTGGATCATTCTCGAGGATGGTTGTCGTTTCTAATATATTCGGTGTGGATTCATCACTCCAATCTAGATGATTTTTATCTAGATTCTCAATTCCATCTTCTAAAAACCACATTTCATCATTCCGGGCATCATCGAATTTCGGCTTATCTTCATCCATGGGTTGAGATGAACCCAATTCTGCAATCTGCCCTCTATTTTCAGTTGGGTAATCTGTCACGATGAAATAAAGTAGGATAATAAAAACAATAGTTCCCAATAATGCAGAAAATCCAAGGATTATTAAAAAATAGTTGTGAAGGTAGTTCCTTTTTCCCGTCATAATTTCACCGTCTAACCAGGATTATGCTGCCTTCTTTTTTTTCAATATCTGTATCTGAAACTGCCAAGCCTAAAGATAACCACCAATACGGCATTGCAAAGGAATCAATGCTTAATCCTTCAAAAAGGATTCCGAGTAAAACAAAAATTCCAGCATAACCCATTATCCTTAAGTCATTTTTCTTTGACCGAATTTTCCTAAGGAAATAGTAAGCAAGAAATGATAGCCATCCAAAAAACAAGGAGAAACCTATCATTCCTGTTTCTGCCAGCAATCTGAACCATAAACTCTTGATATTTAATAATATATCTGTACGGTTCATTAATCTGCTTACTTCAATCAGCTGCCAACCCTCAGGCGGTATAGCTGTTGGGAAGAAAAATCCTGCATTTCCTAATCCAACACCTAAAATTGGATAATTTCCGAATATATTCCATCCTGTCCACCAATAAATAACCCGAGCACCAAATTTCAAATCATTAAAATAAGTAATAAAAGGATTTTCATTCTCAAATGAGAATTCAAATAATGCCGCCATCCGAGGATCAACTTTGCTAAAGATAATAGCAGTCAACCCAATTCCAATAATATAGAAAATTATTAATACAATAGAAATCAGTTTTCTGGAAAATATTCTATTATTTGCAATCCCTTTAATTATGCAATCAACAATCCTACCGTGAATTACGATGCCAACTAGAACGAGCATCAATAAAAAAGCCGCAACACCCACTCGCGACAACGTGAGCAGTAGAGATATGACACCTAAAATCAGAAGGATGTTTTCAAAAGTCAGAAAAAATAACTGGAAAGAGTGATTTGATTTCTTATGCAGAGTAAAAGAAAGCCAGAAAGGAAGATAAAACATATTCAACTGATGCGCCAGCCAGGAAGGTTCAAGAGCAAACCCTGTTACCCTCTGCCGGTAAAGAACTCGTGCAGAAATTAATCCCTGCAGCTCAAACATCCATTGCGGATATTTATTAATCGTATACCAGGATACCGCCTGCACACCACACCAAAGAAAAATAATTAATCCACTCCAATTGATAATTCGCATGGTTTTTTCTCGAATTTTCATATCAATCGGAAATGAACTGGCGCAAACAAAAAAGAGAAATCCGGTTATCAAAGTTGAAAAAGCCGAAAAAATTGGGGGATATTGGCTCACACCTTTAAATGCGGGAATCTCATAGAAGAATGAAATTACAGAACCCAGAAGCGCTGCCATCATGAATAAGAAAAGGGGCAAGATACTGGGATGGATAGGTTTATTGTTAATAAAAGAGGGTATCAACCAGAATATCACAACCGCTATCAAGAATAGAATGGACGGGCTGGCAACCGAATCAGAACCCAGCAATGAGGCGACCAGCGGCATACTGGTAATTGGTAAAACGGCTATCATCGCATACCAGCAATATTCAGCCGCCGTGCTGATAATCCTATTCTTCAAATTTTGAACCTCGATAATAAAATATTCCCTGAGTTAATATGCTCAGGATTAAACCAGCTACGATACCAGCTGCAGTTAATAGGTTTTTCTGATGTCGAACAGGAGAATCAGGATATCGTGGTTGCTGAACCATTTGAACCACTAAGGACGCAAATAACCCCCTAGTTTGGGTTTTTTCTTCATGGATCAATTGGCTTAATTGCACAATCTCATTCACTATATCCTGCGAACCATAAAAACCGCATAGATCTGCTGTCCCGAATTGACTAGTTGATCGTTCTAAGCAATCTTCTAAGCCCCACAATACTTCAGTTACTGAATGAACAATCTGAGCATGAATCAATCCCTCTTGAATTACAGAGTTTGATGTATCAGCCCAAATGAAGGCAACTTTCTCCGCCAATGCCGGATCTGAAGATCGATATCTTAAAGTCCATCGGAACTCCTCTCGATCAAGAGTGCTATTTTTTTCAAATTGAATTCTTGAATAATCACTTCGTTGTAATCCAACCTCATCAATGACACTTTCAATAACTTCGTCCGACGTGATCACATAACCAATACCACGCATTGCCTGATCTTCTTGAACATCAGATAGTGCCCCTGTCTTTGTGTAATCAATCGTTACAGAGAAAGATGCCGATGACTCATACACTGGGGGGATGAAGCGCGTTAGAAGCAGTGCGCAGAAACCACCTATCACCATGCTTAAAGCTGTTACCCACCACCGTTTTGTGATCGATTGCAATATATCCAATGGTTTTAATGTTTTATCCATATCGTCTTATTCTGCAAATTTAAAATTAATGATAACAAGATTTTTCCCGCAATCAGCTGAAGTATCAAAAGGAATAGAATCCGAGATTGGAATGCCATCTAAGTTAAAAGCCTGTATGGCAAGTGCCTTTTCCGAAGCAAATACATGATCAGCAATATGTATTTCAAATCCACCAGGTCCATAAATATCTGCTTCTGGGACTCCGGTTACTCCAACGATCTCTACTTCTTCTCCTTCAATTTTCCCTGTGACCATAATGACCTTGTTCAACAATGGTTTTCCATCCCCATCAAACACTTGCCCCACAATTCCCAGCCAATTACACCCTTCTGAAGGGTGAGCAAAATTCTCTATGTAAACAGGCGTGATGGATTGCAGAATAAAGGGAAAAGGAGTTGCGGTAAATTGTGGCGTAATCGTTTCAGTAAGTAATTCAGTTGGAATACTAGTATCCGTGACTATTAACGTAGCAATAGGTGTTGTGACTCTGATTTCCGTTGGTTCAACCGGCTCTGTTATCTCATACAATGGTGACGAGTCCTCAATTGGATTTAAAGATGCCGGTATAGGTATGGATAAATCTTCCGGTATTAAATAACAACCAGATAATAAGAAAACTGACAACAAAATTAGTATATTCTTTTTCATCATTTCCTCAACTTTTTTAATGAAATAACTATTTTATTAATCTTCAAATTCATCCCTGTATAAATGCATCTCCTCTATTATTTTATAAACTTTAAATGGCAAATAATATCTATATGGCTTTTTCGAAGATATTAAAAATCGGATCTGATTTGATGAAATTTCCAATAAAGGGGCATCAATAAATTCTACTTTATTTGAAATTCCAGGTAATGCATCCTTCAAATCATGGAAATCTATTTTTTCACCAGGCCGGCGCATGACACCAATTTTGTCACACGCCACAATAAACTCCTTGGGTTTGTGCCATTTTGGCAGATCATGAAGTGAATCTCCACCCATGAGATAAACTAACTCATGGTTGGGAAATTCATTTCTTAGCAGAATCATCATATCAAGCACATAATGCGGTCCAGGACGGTTGATATCCACATACGAAATATTAAATCCGGGATCATTTTCAATCGCCGCAATAACCATTCTTGTCCTGACATTTAACGAGGCGATCTTTTTTCCCTGTTTATGGGGAGGATCTGGAGTTAATACCCAAAGGATCTGGTCAAGGTTTAATTGATCCAATGCCTCCATGGCTAAAATCAAGTGCCCTACATGTGGAGGGTCAAAAGTACCCCCAAATATCCCAATTCTCTTTTTACTCATTAAGTATTGTCCAATTCGTATACCCACTCAAATTCATGATCGCAAATATACACTGATTCACCTTCACGGATACCAGAATTACGCAGTGCGTCACCAATACCCATCGATTCAAGGATGCGGTGAAATCGTCTGACAGATTCAAAATATTCCCAATATGTCATTTCTGCTGCTCTTTCAATTGCGCCGCCTTTAATCACCCATCCCTCATTCGTCTTAATTACTTTGAATGCTTTTTCTTTTGATTCTGGGTGGTAAACAGGTAAAGAAATCTCTTTTTGAATATCAGGCAATTCATCAAGTAATTTTTTTGCCTGCCAAAGCAATTTTTTTGTGTTTTCATGTGATACGGTTGAAACTATAGATACTTCAATTCCCTTCTCTTTAAAAACATTCTTGATATCTTCTAATTTTTCTCGCACTTCAGGGAGATCTATCTTATTGATTGCCACAACCTGCGATTTCTTACCTAGGTCCGGGTCAAATAAGGACAATTCTGTATTGATCTGTGCAAAATCCGCCATCTGATCTTGGGATAGTCCATCAAGTAAATGAATAAGTACTTTTGTGCGTTGAATATGCTTTAAAAAAGTATCCCCCAACCCTATGCCAGTATGAGCCCCTTCAATTAATCCCGGAATGTCTGCCAAGATAATTGTTATTTCTTCATCTAAAACAGCTACCCCCAAATTCGGAACAAGGGTTGTAAACGGATAATCAGCGATCTTAGGTTTTGCGTTGGTCACTGAAGCCAATAAACTTGATTTGCCAGCATTGGGCATCCCTATTATGCCAATATCAGCAATTAACTTCAGCTCAAGATGTAATTTTTTTTCATACCCTGGAGCGCCTTTTTCTGCAAGACGCGGTGCCTGGCTGTGCGGGTTCGAAAATCTAGTATTTCCGCGACCG
>Ga0209345_10004890_pt1 | contig 12685 bp, 6 predicted proteins | sample Cruoilmetagenom7_FD_187294 | JGI IMG/M metagenome (GOLD analysis project Ga0209345, IMG submission 187294) | Oil polluted marine microbial communities from Coal Oil Point, Santa Barbara, California, USA - Sample 7 (SPAdes) (version 2) | ecosystem: Environmental > Aquatic > Marine > Oil seeps ...
AGTCCACCGCGATGAGGAACCGCTGGTGTCGGTCGCCTTCGAGGTCATCGCCGAGGTCTTTGATGACGCGGGCGTCAAACCGGACCATTGCACCGCTCTGGCGCATGGACGCGAGCTTGACAAGATCCGCTTGGCTCTGGGCGAGGCCTCGGGTGGTTCGCTTCTCTGCTCGACGTATCCGGGGCTTGGATATCCGCTTGGATGGGCGAGATCGGGTTGAACGGGTGGTTGATCGACCCGCTTTCTTCGTTTTCTGCGCACTGGACCCGAAACACTTGGAGATCCCGAGCATCAGCAGCGACGCGCCGATCCGCGCCAAGCTCCGCTTCGTGGAGTCATCGAGTCGGGGTTGGTTCTTTGATCGCATGCGTAGGTCAACTCCAGGGCATCGATCCTAAGCGCCCAAAAGGCAAACCGCCCGTTGGACCGGATTCCAACGGGCGGCATGCATGGTGTGGATTATGCATCCATGAAGAGGAGAGTTGAATAAATCAGTTGCTCGCGACCGGGCCTGCAGGTTGTGCAGGCTTCTTGGTCTGTGGTGCGATCTCGATGACTTGTGGATCGATCGTGAATCCGCGGACCTGCGAAGGGGCGAGCGGCTTCTGCGAGTTCTCGTACTCTGTGACGAGACCCTCTTGGTCGATCAGGAACTCCGCTTCATCGACATAGTTCTTGTCGCTGTCGCGTCCCGCGATTGCTTCCAATCGTGCACGCTGCTCGGTGCGGATGCCTGAGAGGCGGCCGTTGAGCTGGTCGAGCGAGTTCGCTTGGAAGTTCGAGTGGGCATCAATCGTGTCCTGACGATCTTCCATCATATCGATCAAGCGTTCGTTGCGTGCGATCGTGTCGATCTGTGCATCGAGCTGGAACAACTTCGCTTGGAACTCGGAGCGTTCAGATTCGAGTCGTTCGAGTAGATCAGCGAGCTGCTGCTCTTGATCGTTGAGGTATCCGAGATCGGTGGAGAGATCGGTCGCACGAGCCGCGTACATGTCGCGGGTGTTCTGGATCTGATTCCGCTTGGCATACGCATCGTCGAGGTCAACCGCACGGTTGTTCAATGAGACACGGACGATTGCGCCAGGATTGGATTCTTGTGTGTAGCGAGCTTGTGTAAGCTGGTCTGACACGGTTTCCAGATCCATTGCCGCGAGTGAGACAACCTTGGTTGCGACTTGCAGTTCACGATCGAGCTGTGCGATCTGGGTCTGGACTTCGGTGAGGTCCGAGCGGACCTCAGCGATTTTGTGTGGATACTGCGCTTCGAGATTCTTGATCTGAGCACGCAGCATGATTGGGTCTTCGATGTTCTCATCGATGACACTGACGAAGTTGGCGCGGGTTTGGTGGACCATGGCGCCGACCCGTTGGGGTCCAGCAACGGCTACCAGTACGCCGCCGGCCAGGGCGGTGATCACGACGCCTCGAACGATTGTTTTACCAAAGCAGCATCCCATGACATTCTCCTAAAGACTCTTGTGCCGGACCATCCCGGCGTGTGTGTTGTTCGGCTCGTCGTTGAGCCGGTTGATTTCCTTGGTTGCCGGTGAGATGTCCCGACAGATGGTGAATGGGATTCGTGATTGCTGAATTTCAGGTTGGGAAATAAATTTTCGAAAATCGTCGGTTTCGACCTGTAATCAAGGTTCAGTTCAGTAGATTGCAACGCTTGTCCACCCGGTCCGGGTATGCTTATGCAGACTGTTTAAGGGTGAAACCCACCAATGCGTTCGCCGAATAAGGGATTCCAGCAGGAAAGGGTCTCATGCTTACCAATATGACAACCAGCTTCATCGCGAGGCTCCGTGACAACGACGAAGCCGCGTGGTTTGAACTCTGGGAAACCTTCGGTCCCGTCATCCGCATCCAGCTCACACGCTGGGGCAAAGGACGCATCGGGGTCGAGACCGCACGCGATCTCTCCCAAGAAACACTCGCGGCTCTCTCCAAATCCATCGAGCGCTACGACCCTGCACGCGGCGCGCGCTTCTCGACCTGGCTCCTCGCGATCGCAAAGCATGTGCTCGGTGATGAGATCGATCGCAGAATGGCGCTCAAACGGGGCGGCGGCAAATCAAACGCGGAGTTCGACGAACGCTGGATGATCGCGGACGCATCGATGGGTGTCGACGAAGAATACGAAGCGTCGGTCTTCCGCGCCAAGGTCGAAGCGGCGATCCGCAAGGTCGAATCCGAATGCGATTTCATGGATTTCTCGATCTACCGGATGCGTGTCCTTGATGGACAGTCCGGGAAGGAAGTCGCGGAAGCGGTGGGGGTCTCTGAGCCGACGGTTTCTCGTCGATTGAGCAAGGTCCGAGATATGTTGCGCAGCCGATTGCAGGAGGTGATCTCGGTCTATTCGTTCACGAATGATGAGTTGGACGAGGCTTCACGAAACGGGTTGCAACTGAATCCCAACAGTGATAGCAGCGGGGACGCCGGACCCGCTGACAAGTCCACGGATGTTTCGTTTGACGAAGCGATCGGGGACATCTATCACCGGCAGATGGAGCTTCGGGCCGAAGACGAGCAGAACCTGCTTTGAACGCCTGAGAGAACGGGGCAACCGCCAATGTCACTCGCAACACTCATTGGAATTATCTTTGCGATCCTCGCAGGAGCATTCGTGCTCGCGGCGGTTGTTTTCTTGTTCAGCACAATCTTCGGATTGACCTTCAAAGCACTCAAGGGCATCTTCACCGTCATCGGGATGATCTTCACCAACATCTTCACCTTCATCGGAGCGACCGTCACCGACACGCTCCGCTTGGTCGGTTCGATCCTCGCGGCACTCATGTTCGCGCCCCTCACCATCCTCGCGATCGTCGTCGGTCGCTGGTCACGCTCCAAACACCTCGCCAGCGCGTTCTCCTTTGAATGCCATTCCGCGATGAGCTGTATCTACCGCTTGTTCATCGGGAACCCCGCGCGCTTGCTCGGACTCTCCAAAGCACTCGAAGGCGTCGAGAAGCGCGTTCCCGAAGCAATGGCCGCTGCACCAACAAGCGACAAACCAAACAAAAAACGCGTCGGTGTCTTCGAGGGCTACACCATCGTCGGCTCGCTCAAAAGCGGCGGCTCCGGTGGCAAGCTCTACATCGCGGACCCCAACGAGATCAAGCAAGCTTCATTCACCAAGCGCGGGATCGATGCGGATCAGGTCGTCATCAAGGTGTTCTCGCTCCATGACGGATCGTCGATGCCTCAGATCGTGCGGGAGTCTCGCGCACTCGATGCGGCACGCAAGCTCGGGTTGGTCCTTGAGCACGAGCTGACCTCGGACCGGTTCTTCTATGTCATGCGGTATGTTCCTGGTGAATCCCTCTCCGCAGTCACCAAACGCATGCACTCGCTGTCCCCACGCGAAGGGCTCGACGATACCCAGCTCAAGCACACCATCGGATACGCAGACGACCTGCTGACCATCCTCGATACCTACCACCGTTCCGGTCTTTGGCACAAGGATGTCAAACCAGACAATATCATCATCGATGGAAAGCATGGCGACGCAAAGGCGCATCTCGTGGATTTCGGGCTTGTCACCCCGCTCCGCTCCGCGATGACCCTGACCACGCACGGCACGGAATACTTCCGTGATCCAGAACTCGTGCGCCAAGCACTCCGAGGCGTGAAGGTCCATCAGATTGATGGATCGAAGTTTGATGTCTACGCCGCTGGTGCGGTGCTGTATTCCATGATTGAGAACTCATTCCCGGCACACTCTGGTCTCTCGCAGATCACCAAACGCTGTCCAGATGCACTCCGCTGGATCGTGCGCCGTTCGATGGCGGAGTACGACCGCCGTTATCCAAGTTCTGCAGCGATGCTCGCGGATCTTCGTGTTGTGATGACCGCTCCCGATCCGTTCAAGGTCAAACCAGCGGATCTCCCGAGCGTGAAGATCGGGGACGATGTGTCTCCAATGCCGATCCCCGAACCGATGCCTGAGTACGGTGCCGCCCCGTCACAGCGTGTCGGCGTGCCACAAGCTGGTTCACCGGTTCCTCCTGCGAACGATGGTCGTCGTGTGGGTCGTCCGAATGTCAATCTTGTTGGATGGTGGTCCGGGAAGTACGCCGTGTCTGGTGGTACGCAGCCGGGGAATCTGAAGGGCAAGAAGGGATTTGTCGCGACCGCGGGGATCGGCAAGGACGGCGCGTTTGCGCGTGTTCAGCGGGACTTCGAATCCGAACCGCTGGGGCGAATCGTGCCTGCGGATCAGCGGAAGTCCGCAAAGGATCAGGTACGCGATGCGCGTCAGCGTGCGAACTCGATGCGGAGCCGCGCTTCGGCTCGGCGTGGATCAGTGCGTAGCAAGAGGAATGAATACAAGAACACCCCCGGCGCGGGTGTGATCTTTGCTGGGATTCTTGGATTGGCCGTGATCTTCGGCGGGATCGCGGTGGCCGCCGCGTTGTTGCTGCCCGCATTCTCACAGAATGAATCCAATGTCCCGGTTCCACCGAACACACCAGTAGTAGCGACCAGCGTGGAGATGCCAGCACCGAAGGACCTGCCGATGGTGCACGCGAGCATGCTGATCGTCTCGGACCTGGGTGATATGGTCACTCCAGATATGGAAGCGGGTCTCGCGCTGCTCAATGAGCGAGGATTGCACACGCTGGGTGATCTGAGCGGGCATCCCTCAGAAACCGACATCATCCATCTTGCGGAGTACCGCAACGCGATCGGCGCGGTCCCGAGTGATTCGGACACACTCGTCATCCGCACGCGTGAATGGATCGCAGGTCACGAGAACATCGATTCGGTGATGCTGCTGACGACGCAGCCCGAATCCGCAGACCCGATCTATATTCTCGTCACCGAAGGATTCCACACCTCGCAAGAGATCAGCGTGGACGCGGTGTCCACGATCCTGACGCTGTTCAAAAACAATGGGTATGCAGCACACGCGGATTAATCCGCGTGGGATATCGAGATCAGCGATTCGAGCGCGGATTGTGCACGCCCTGAACCGATCGCCTCTCGGCTGAGTTCCAGCCCCGCAGCAAAGTCCTCGCAGACACCAGCGACAACCAACCCGCCAGCAGCCGTGAGTAGTGCCATGTCCGCAAACGGAGACGGCTCGTTGTGCAGCATTGATCGAATGATTTCCGCGCTGTGCTCAACATCACGGGCGCGGACCAGATCAATACTCACGCGAGCCAAACCCAGTTCGCTCGCATCAACGATCTCTTCCGCGAGTTGCCCATTCACGGCATGGACCACGCGCGTTGGTGCGGTGGTCGAGAGTTCATCGAGCCCGTCTTGCGAATGCACCACCATCGCACGCTTGACACCAAGTTCCAGAAGCGCCCGCGCCATCGGGGCAACCAGTTCGTCCTTGTACACCCCGATGAGTTGAAAATCCGCACCCGCAGGGTTCGTCAACGGCCCGATCGCATTGAAAATCGTCGGGAACCCAAGCGATTTTCGGGTCGGCATCGCGTGCTTGATCGCTGGGTGGTGATTGACCGCAAAGCAAAAACACACACCCGCTTCTGCCAAACATTTCGCTTGTGTTTCTGTTGATGCATCGACATGCACACCCAATGCCATCAATACCTCTGCGGATCCGCGTCCTGTGCGGGAGCGGTTGCCATGCTTTGCGACCTGGATGCGTTGTACTGGGCAGTTCTGCGGAGGTTGGACGGCACTGAGGATGATCGCCGCGGCGGTTGAGACATTGAAGGTCTTTGGAGCACCACCTGTGCCGCAGGTGTCGAGGAGGATTGATCCGGGGTGCTGATCGTACGAAACAGGGGTGACCTGCTGGCGCATCGCTCGCGCGGCTCCAGTGAGTTCATCGCTCGTCGGATCGTGCATCGCGAGCAGCGCGAGGACCGCTCCGATCTGGGATTCGTTGAGCTTTCCTTCTAGAATTTCAGTCAATACACCGAAACTGGTTGCTTGATCGAGGGACTGTTGGTCCAGAAGGGTGGACATCGCGGTGTGAAAGTGATCCATAGAGGACAATAGGTCGAACCTTGGACGCTGGTTGTTTGTAGAATGAGGTATGAGCGTCGGTAGTCCCAATCAAACATCCCATACAACCGCGATCGCATCGCGCGCTGTTCGTTCGCTGCTGGTTCGCGCATGGATCGGATATAGCATCGCATGGCTCCCGGCCGCGATGGGTGTTGGATTACTACTGGTGATCGCTCAGCGTTGGTGGATCAACGAGGGGTGGTGGTGGGGGATCCCGTTGGTTTTGGTTGGGATTGTTGTGATCGGTGCGGGTGTTCTCGCGTGGATCCGCCGAGCGAGCTTGAGCACCGCCGCGGGATGGCTGGATGAATCCGCACACACGCAGAGCCGATTCCGATCCGCGCTCGAACTGATCGGGGCACCCAATGCGGACCCCGCGTTTGCGACTCTTGCAGTCGAGCGTGCGGAAGCGACCGCTTCGTCGATTAAAATTCCAAGCGATCAAACAGTCCTGCAGCGTGAGCAACACAATCTCTCCATCGCAGGCGTGCTCTTGGTGCTGGTTCTGGTTGCCGGCTTCTTCATGCCGACCAAGACCATCGGGGGCAGCACGATTCCCGAGCCATCTCCCGCCGCGATTGCGGATGCCAAAGCCCGCATCGAAGAACAGCAGCAAGACCTCGAAGAACTCGCGGCCCTCTCAGACGACCAGGACCCGCTCATCGACCAAGCCCTCAAAGACCTTGAAGCACTCGAACAAGAACTCACGGCGACCGAATCAGATTCGCCGGTGAATCCAGACCGGTTGTCGCCTGATCCCGAATCAGCGTCCGCGATGGCAGAGTCCCGGATCGATCAGCTCGCCGAGGAACTCGACAAGCGTGCGGAGCAGCAGCAGCTTGAAGATCAAGCGCTGCGCGAACAGCTCGACAAACTTAAGTCCGAGTCGTTGTCAAACGAATCTGAGCTTGAGCGGTTCCGTGAACAGCTTGCGGAGGGGAAGTACGAGGAAGCGATCCAAGAGCTGGATCAGATCAAGGATCGTTTGGACTCGATGACCGACGAGCAGCGCCAGCAAGCCGCGGAAGACATGGATGCGATTGCGGATGCGATCAAGCCCGATCCAACGCCCCCATCTGAACCATATTCAGCCCAGCCCAAGCCCGAAGAGTCACAGCCCCAAGACTCGCAGCCGCCCGAGCAGGACGAGAGTTCTGAATCTGATTCACCGAAACCCAACGATGCGAAAGACTTGTCCGAAGCACTCGAACGAGAAGCGGAAGAGATCCGCAAACCGAAATCCGAATCGAGTCCTGAGCAAGACCAGTCCAATCAAGATGATTCAGATCAGGATAAGTCAGAACCCAACGCGGATCAGAAGCAAGATCAAGGCTCCCGCGACGGCAAAGAGGGCGGGGATCAGTCCGACCCCAACAAGCCGGGGGATCGGGAAGACCGCAACAGCAACACCCCAAAGCAGCAGCCAACCCAAGGCCAGCAGTCGGAAGAAGAACCGCAATCCAAAGAGACACCGGGGCAAGAGAAACCAGCCCAAAGCCCGAGTGAAAGACCAGGCGAAAAACCTGACGAGAACTCAACCGAGCAGTCCAAAGAGCAGCCGGGCCAACAGCCGGGCGAGCAAACTGAGGGCGAAGAATCGACCAATCCGAATGATCCAGGTTCGCAGCAACAGCAAAATCAACAGCAAGAACAATCACCACAGAACGATGGCGATCAGCAGCAACCAGGATCAGAGCCGGGTTCACAACCCCAATCGCAATCCCAATCGCAACCGGGATCAGAGCAATCACCCGAAGGCAAACGTACGCTCCGAGAACAACTCGAAGAAGCGCAGCGTCGATCCGACGGGGCACAGCAGGACCGATCTAAAGCGGAGCGTCTCCGCGAGCAGCTTGATCGCTCGCAGGAGACCCCGCCCGATTCGACCAACATGCAGCCCTCTCCCAACAGCGAGAACGATCAGCGAGGATCCTCGCCGGGGAGTCAGGAATCGGAGCAGCGATTGCAAAATCCGAACGAGGGGGCATCCGACCAAGAGTTCGTGCCGGTCCAAGCCGCGGATGAGGATGCGCGTGCGGATGAATCGTCTGCGCCGGTTGGTCAGTGGTACAACCCGGATGGTGAGCGTCCAAATCAATCAGGGCAATCCGAGACCGCACAGCGGTTCCGTGACGCTTCCAAACAAGCACGCGATCAGATCAACGATCGGCGTGTCCCTCGCAAGTACCGCGATGTGATCCGTCAATACTTTGATCAGCTCGATCAACGCGCATCGAAGCTCGCGCCGTCGAGTGATGGAACAGATGCGCCCGCGCCAAAGCCAGCTCCCGCGGAGCAAACCAGCGAATGAATCTCCTCCTCGATCAGCCCATCTGGATGAGCGTCATCGCGATTGGATTGCTCGCATCAATCCTCGGCTGGAGACTCCTGCGAGGACTCCCAACCGCTCGCCGCATCATCATCGTCGGCTCGCGGTTCGCATCATTCGCGTGCTTTGCGCTCGCGCTCGCTGGTCTGCAGCATGTCCAGCATTCGGATCGGTTGACGGTCATCGCCGCGATTGACACCTCAGGCTCCATCCAGGGCTTCGCGAATCTCGGGACAGATGACCTCGGGTACCCCCTCACCATCCAAGACGCATCGCTCGCATTCCTGCTCGGAAACACCCAGTCCATCCAGAACGAGGATCGGCTCGGGATCATCGCGTTCGATGGTCACAGCTCGGTCACGCTCCCGCCTCGGGAAGTCGGGTTCATCAACGATGTTTCGCTTGAGCGCAACCCGGTCGATGGGACCGACATCGCCGCGGCGATCACGCGCGCTCAGTCGTTGATCCCAGCGGATTCCAAAGGACGCATCGTTCTCATCTCCGACGGAGTCTCAACAACCGGTTCACTCGAAGGCGTCGTGCTGACCACACCGATCGACATCGTCCCGATCGAGTACAGCGTGACCAACGAAGTCCTTGTCCAGTCTGTCGAGATCCCCTCGCGCGTCGCGCAGGATTCGATGATGCCTGTGCGCGTCACAATGCGATCTACCGCGCCCGCCAACGGGCGGCTCAAACTCATCGTCGATGGACAAACCATCAACCTCACCCCAGACACCACCGATGGCGGTCTCCCCCTCGCGCTCACCGGCGGCACCGAACCCATCGCGCTCAGTGTCCCAATCGGGAGTGGGCGCGTCCACCGTGTCCGCGCGATCTGGGAGCCCGAACTCTCAGCCGATGGCACCCCAATCAGCGACACCAACACACTCAACAACGAGTCCAGCGCCCTGACCCTCACCAGCGATCATGGACGAGCATTGATCGTCACTTCCAGTCCTGATATCGAAGCGAAGGCATTGACGAGCGTGCTTGAATCCGCAGGATGGATCATCGAATCCACCAATCCCGCCGAGGTCCCGACGGACCTGCTCGGACTCGAACCCTTCGACCTGATTGTGCTGGTCAACACGCCTCGGGATGCGTTGATGCCTGGGATTGAAACCGCATTGGACGACTATGTGCGTGATCTGGGTGGCGGATTGGTGTTCGTTGGAGGCTACGAAGCGCTGGGAGCGGGCGGATGGAACGCGCCGGACCTCCAAACACGCGAAGATGAGAAGGGATTGATCGCTGACCTGCTCCCGGTCAATCTTGAGATTCCGGACGATGTCGTGACCACACACGCCGCGGTGGCGCTGGTGCTGGATTCCTCCGGCTCGATGTCGCGCTCGGTCATGGGGTCATCGCGTTCCCAGCAATCTGTCGCAAACAACTCCGCAGCAGGTGCGATCGGTGTACTAGATCCAACGGATATGGTCACTGTTGTTTCATTCTCAGGACAACCCAACCTCATCGTCCCGATCACCAAGAACGACGATCCCGAGATGATCCAGAACAAGATCAAATCCATCGCCTCAGGCGGTGGGACGAATCTCGCGCCCGCGATGCGGGTCGCCGCGGAACAACTCCGCAGCGTCGAATCCAAAACCAAGCACATCGTCGTCCTCTCCGACGGCGAATCACAGAACTCTTCGCTCCTCCCCGGACTCGCGCAAGCACTTGGAACCGAAGGGATCAAAGTCTCGACCATTACGATCGGGGACGACGCAGACGAACAAACCATGCGACTCATCGCGACCAACAGCGGCGGGGTCTACTACCGCGTTGTCAACCCCGCCGTCCTCCCACGCATCTTCCTCAAAGCGATCCGCGTGCTCCGCAGACCGATGGTCCGCGAGGGGCAGATCCGTCCGATCGTCGTGGACGCATCATCACCAATGCTCACGGAAGCGGGATCCAGAAGCATCCCCACACTCAGCGGCTTGGTGCTCACTGAGCACAAGTCCGATGATCCACGCGTGATGGTCCCGGTCGTCAGCGATCAGGGCGAACCTATCCTCGCGGGACACCAAGTCGAGCTTGGCCGCGTGGCGGTCTTTACGAGCGACGCGTCGGAATGGGCCGGTGATTGGAGCGGTTCACCATCCTTTGTCAGTTTCTGGACTCACCTGGTTCAGTGGGCAGGACGCGCAGAAGATCCGGGAGTGGGGGAGCTGTCGATCAACCGCTCGCTCAAGAACGCATCGGGTGGACTCAAGATCGACTACACCGCGATCGACGATGCGGGAGTTCCGATCGATGGACTGACCATCGCGTCCAAAGTCTTCTCCGATGGATCATCGCAGACTGTCAATCTCGTGCAGACCGGACCGGGACAGTACAGCGCCCAGCTTGATTCCGTCCCATCGGGAGATCATGTCGTCGTCGTCACCCCCAAACGCGATGGGCAACCGATCCGCCCAACCATCGGCGCGGTGCATGTCGATGACCAGACCGAGTACGACACGCTGCGATCTGATCGTGCAACGCTTGAATCCATCGCATCGCGTTCCGGTGGCCGTGTGTTGTCGCTGTCGCAAGCCGCGGATTTATTCTCGCGTGATGGGCTCGCGGAAGTCTCAAGCTACGAATCTATGTGGAGACTGATGCTCCTGCTCGGGTTCATCCTGTTCCTGATTGATCTCGGTGCGCGAAGGGTCGCGTGGGATCGTTGGATCGCGCAGGCGCGTGCGGAAACGATCGCGGTATCCAGAGCGGTCAACGCGCAGCAGCTCGACGCATTGAAAAAGAAGACCAAGCAAACCCAGCCGCAGATTCATGTCGAATCCCAACCGGTCCGCAGGCAGCGACCCGTTCCAACCGCGACGCAACAAGCGGACGATTCCGAGCTCGAAGAACTCAGCTCGCTGATGGCCGCGAAAAAGCGGGCGCGCGAGCGGATGGATGATTCTTAGATAGATTCAGATCAACTCGCCCGAAAGCGTGAGCTTGTCCGCAGCGGTGATCCTCGCGCGGACAATCTGACCGATGTACTCGCTCGGGAGCTTCACCGCATCGGTCGGCACATCAAAGAACACAATCAGATCCCCATCGGTCCGACCTGAGAGCTGAACGGTTGGACCTTGGGTGACTGCATCGAGCACCGCGCTGTTCGATTGCAAACTGCTGCCACCGATGGTGATCCCGACCATGCCCGATCCGGGTTTGACATCCGTGCCGCGTTTCTTGTGCTCGTGCCGGGAGAGTCCCTCGACGAAGATGTCGAACTCGCCACCGATCTGCTCTTTCGCGATCTGGTCGGAGATCTCGGTTTGCAGATCCAGCAGCTCGTTGTTGCGGATGCGCTTGACCTGATCGGGGATGTCGTCGGGGATCTTGTCGTACGCGACCGTCCCGGGGCGCGGCGAATACTTGAAGATGTAGCAGTTCTTGTACCGACTCCGCGTCAGCAGTTCCTTGGTCAGCTCGTGATCTTCATCCGTCTCCGTCGGGAACCCAACGATGATGTCACCGCCCAACATCAATGGACGGCCAATCTCAGGCTGGTGCAGGTACTCGTTGCAGCGATCAATAAACTCGTAGTACTCCGAAATCGAATGACCCCGGTTCATCATCTTGAGCATCCGATCCGACCCGGTCTGCGCGGGAACATGGATAAACCGGCAGATGCGTGGGCAATCCCGGATCACCTGCAGCACATCATCACCAAAGTCCCGCGGATAGCTCGTCATGAACCGCAGTCGCTGAATCGCAGGCACTTCCTCATGGATGCGATAGAGCAGATCCGCAAAGGTCGTCGTGTTCGCGCCAGCGAACGCATCGCGGTTGTGTGACCCTTTGTATGTCCGCCCCTTTTGCGGCTGCACAACACCATCGAGCGTCACCGCCGCGTCGTGCTCGAAGCGGTAGTGGTTGACGGTCTGTCCCAGCAGCGTGATTTCGAGTACCCCGGTGTCCGCGAGTGCTTTGATCTCGTCGATGATGTGTTCTGGTGGACGATGGATCTCCGCGCCGCGCGTGTGGGGGACGACGCAGTAGGTGCAGAACTTGTTGCACCCGCGCGTGATGCGGACATACGCCGATCGTCGTCCGTCGAAGTCGACCGGCGAGATCATCCGTCCCAGATCAAGCGATTCAAGCGAATCTCCTGCCGCCGCGAGTGTTGAGGATCGGCGCGATGCATTCCCCTGCAGAGCGACCTGCTTTGCAGACTTCCGAATCGCAACCTCTGGTTCGGATTCTGCGAGCGATGCTTTGGTTCTTACCGCGTTGTCGAGGAGTTCGGGGAGTTTGTCGAGTTCTGATGGGCCGCACATGATGTCCACGACCGGCATCCGCGAGATCAAGTCCTCTCCATCCCGCTCGGCCATGCATCCCAGCACGCCGACGACCAGGTCG
>Ga0209345_10004891_pt1 | contig 12685 bp, 11 predicted proteins | sample Cruoilmetagenom7_FD_187294 | JGI IMG/M metagenome (GOLD analysis project Ga0209345, IMG submission 187294) | Oil polluted marine microbial communities from Coal Oil Point, Santa Barbara, California, USA - Sample 7 (SPAdes) (version 2) | ecosystem: Environmental > Aquatic > Marine > Oil seeps ...
CCCCGGCAGGCCGCCCGCGATCCAGTGTTCCAGATGCTCAAGCGCCTGATCGCGGTCGGTGCCGAACCAGAAGGGGCGCAACTGCCCGAAATGGTTGGAAAAGCGCGCCTCGACCAGATCCAGCACCTCGGCGGTGACGGCATCGGGTTCGAATTTCAGCGGCCCCGGATAGGTGACGGCATCGGGCGCGGGCTTGCGGTTGTCGTGGTCATAGTTCCACTGTCCGCCTGCGGGTTGATCGCCTTCCATCAGAAGGCCCGTCTTGCGGCGCATCTCGCGGTAGAAATATTCCATCCGCAATTGCTTGCGCCCCTTGGCCCAGTCCTCGAACTCGGTCGCGGTGGCGATGAAGCGGTCGTCGCGCAGCATGTGCAGCTTGAGCGGCATGTCGTCAAGCGCGCTGCGCAGGCGCCAGTCGCCGGGTTCGGTCGCGATCACGCCCGTGGCCTTGCGTTCGGCGGCGCGGCGAATCAACTCTCCGGTGATGGTGCCGGTGTTGTCCGGGTCATCCAGCCGCGTGTAATCCACCTGCCAGCCCCGGTCGCGCAGACGTGCTGCGTGTTTGCGCATGGCTGCAAAGAGAAAGGCGATCTTCTTGGGATGGTGGGGCACATGGCCCGCCTCTTCGGCAACCTCGGCCATGACCACGATATCGCGCTCTGGATCGGCGGCTTTCAGCGCCGCCATGCCATCGGACAATTGATCCGCCAGAACCAGAACCAGCCGCGTCACCAAGCCACCCTCTTGCCTTGCCAGTCGAAGAAACCGCCCGTCTCGGCGGAGGTCAGCCCTTCGATCACGCCCAGCAGGTTGGCTGCGGCCTGATCCGGTTCCACCCGGTCATGGGTGGCGGCATAGTCGGCGGTGAAGCGCGTGGCGACCGTGCCCGGATGCAGGGCGACGCACAGCGCGTGGCGATGGCTGCGCGCCAGTTCGATGGCGCCGGAGTGGATCATCTGGTTCAGCGCGGCCTTGGCGGTGCGGTAGCTGTACCAGCCGCCCAGGGCGTTGTCGCCGATCGACCCCACCCGCGCGGAGAGGGCGGCAAAGACGGCGCGCCGGTCACGCGGCAACAGGCGCAGGCTGTGTTTCAGCACCAAGGATGGCCCGATGCAGTTGAGGGCGAACTGGTCCGCCATGGCCTGCGCCGTCACGCGCCGGATCGTCTTTTCCGGCTCGGCCCCGTCGATCACCAGCGCGCCGGTGGCGACAAGGATCAGGTCGAACCCCGGCGCAAGCCCGCCAAGGGCGGCGGCCACGCTGTCCTCATCCGTCACATCCAGACCGTCGTCGCGCCGCGACAGCCCGGTCACGGCCACGCCGCGCGCCTGCAACTGGGCGACCAGTGCCGCGCCGATGCCGCCCGAAGCCCCTATGATCAATGCTTTTTCCATGTGTCCAGACCTAGCAGCACGGCGCGGCGCTTCAATGCGGCAGGCGCGAATTTCGGGCTTTTCATTTGCCACGTGCCGCGTATAACCTGAACTCATGACGATTTTGGCACATAAGGCGATCCCTGCACGCGCATCCTGCGCGCCTTTCGCTGCTGCCCTTCTGCTGTCGCTAAGCCGCCTCTGAGCGTGCCGGCCCGGCGCGACCGCTCAGAGGATGTGCATCCCGCGCCAAGTCCCATCAGCAGACATGAAAAGAGACCCGACATGACCGATAAATCCGAACAAGACCGCGTCTTGATCTTCGACACGACCTTGCGCGACGGCGAGCAGAGCCCCGGCGCGACCATGACCCATTCCGAGAAGCTGGAAATCGCCGAGATGCTGGACGACATGGGCGTCGACATCATCGAGGCCGGGTTTCCCATCGCCTCGGAAGGCGACTTCCGCGCGGTCAAGGAAATCGCCGAGCGTTCCAAGGAGGCGGTGATCTGCGGGCTGGCGCGCGCCAATCTGGCCGATATCGACCGCTGCTGGGAGGCGGTGAAACACAGTGCACGCCCGCGCATCCACACGTTCATCGGCACCTCGCCGCTGCACCGCGCCATTCCGAACCTGACGCAGGACGAGATGGCCGAGCGCATCCACCAGACGGTCAGCCATGCGCGCAACCTGTGCGACAATGTGCAGTGGTCGCCGATGGATGCCACGCGGACCGAGCATGATTACCTGTGCCGCGTGATCGAGATCGCGATCAAGGCGGGGGCCACGACGATCAACATTCCCGATACCGTGGGCTATACCGCGCCGCGCGAAAGCGCCGATCTGATCCGCATGATCAAGGAAAAGGTGCCGGGCGCCGATACGGTGATCTTTGCCACCCATTGCCATAACGATCTGGGCATGGCGACGGCCAATGCGCTGGCCGCCGTCGAGGCGGGCGCGCGGCAGATCGAATGCACGATCAACGGTCTGGGCGAGCGCGCGGGCAATACCGCGCTGGAAGAGGTGGTGATGGCGCTGAAGGTGCGCAATGACATCATGCCCTACCGCACCCGTGTGGATACCACCAAGATCATGGCGATCTCGCGCCGGGTCGCCACGGTGTCGGGCTTTGCGGTGCAGTTCAACAAGGCCATCGTGGGCAAGAACGCCTTTGCGCATGAGTCCGGCATCCATCAGGACGGCATGCTGAAAAACGCCGAGACCTTCGAGATCATGCGCCCCGAGGATATCGGGCTGAGCGCGTCCAACCTTGTGATGGGCAAGCATTCGGGCCGCGCCGCGCTGCGCGACAAGCTGCGGCAGCTGGGTCATGAGGTGGGGGACAACCAGCTCAAGGACATCTTCGTGCGCTTCAAGGAATTGGCCGACCGCAAGAAGGAAGTCTATGACGAGGATATCGTGGCGCTTGTCTCGGCCACGGCGGATGCGGGCAATGACCGCCTTCAGATCGTGTCGCTCAAGGTGCTGTGCGGCACCGGCGGACCTGCCGAGGCGACGCTCGAAATGGAGATCGACGGCAAGGAGGTGATCGCCACCGAACATGGTGACGGGCCGGTGGATGCCACCTTCAAGGCGGTGCGGGCGCTGCATCCGAACAAGGCGCGGTTGCAGCTTTATCAGGTGAATGCCGTGACCGAAGGCACCGATGCCCAGGCCACGGTGAGCGTGCGGCTGGAAGAGGACGGCATGATCGCCACCGGACAGTCGGCGGATACCGATACGGTGGTCGCCTCGGCGCGCGCCTATGTCAACGCGCTCAACCGCCTGCTGGTGCGGCGCGACAAGGCTGGCCCCGGTGCTGATCGGCGCGAGATCAACTATAAAGACGTGAGCTGATCGCACCTTTGACCGAATATCCGACCCGTCGCCCTTGGGGTGGCGGGTCTTTTCGTTTCCGGTCGTTCCGGTCAGCCCGAGGCGAACAAAGACGTGAGGCGTGTCGCCTCGACTTCCGTGCCGTAGGGCGCGTTCACGATGAAGAAGCCCGACCCCACCATGCGGTGACCCGGGCGCACGGGCGGGAACCGCACTTCGTGGCTGAGGGCGCCGGGCAGGTTCTGCGCCTTCAACGCGGCCAGCATCGGGACATGCACACGGCTGGTCAGGATCGGATACCACAGGCAGATGATGCCCACGTTCCATTTGCGGTGGAGTTTGGCGATCTGCGACGGGATCGTCTCGTAGTCGGTTTTCACCTCATAGCTGGGGTCGATCAGCAACAGGCCCCGGCGCGGATCGGGCGGGCAGACGGCCTGCGCCATGTCAAAGCCATCCTGCCGGTAGATACGCGCGCCATAGGGCGACATGGCGAATTCCAGCGCGCCATGTTCCTGAGGGTGCAATTCGGCGAGGTGCATCCGGTCCTGCGGTCGCAGGATCGTGGCCGCCAGCACGGGCGAGCCGGCATAGGCCTGCGGGCCGTGGGTGGCGCGCACATGGGCCAAGGCTTTCAGGTAGGGATGATCCGCTGCCATGCCGCCCTGTCGCAGCAGCGTCTCGATCCCGGCGGCCGCCTCGCCTGTCTTCACCGCCTCGGGTGCGTCCAGCATGTAGAGGCCGCGACCGGCGTGGGTTTCGATATAGCTGAGCGGCTTGTCCTTGGCCGTCAGGTATTCCAGCATCCGGCACAGCAAGGCGTGCTTGTGGACATCCGCCGGGTTTCCCGCGTGGTATATATGTTGATAGGACAGCATCGCCGCTGCATAGCCCATTGACCGTTCAGGCGGAAGTGTGCTGACGCAAAATCAAGGGGGGTCTTTCACAAAGGGCACCTCAGCCCTATAAGGGCAACTGGCCGCCTCAAGCAGAGTCGCTGGCCACTTGTACAATTTCAACTACGGGACATGACACGATGTCAATTTTCGATAAGATGCCCAGCCTGTTCGCCTCGGATATGGCGATCGACCTCGGCACGGCCAACACGCTGGTCTATGTCAAGGGTAAGGGTATCGTGCTCAGCGAGCCGTCGGTCGTGGCCTATCATATCAAGGACGGTGTAAAGAAGGTTCTGGCTGTGGGCGAGGATGCCAAGCTGATGCTGGGCCGCACCCCCGGCAGCATCGAGGCGATCCGTCCGATGCGGGATGGCGTGATTGCCGATTTCGACACTGCGGAAGAGATGATCAAGCATTTCATCCGCAAGGTCCTGAAGCGGTCCACCTTTTCAAAACCCAAGATTATCGTCTGCGTACCGCATGGCGCGACTCCGGTCGAGAAACGCGCGATCCGGCAGTCGGTGCTGTCTGCGGGGGCGCGCAAGGCGGGTCTGATCGCCGAACCCATCGCTGCGGCCATCGGTGCGGGGATGCCGATCACGGACCCCACCGGCAACATGGTGGTGGATATCGGCGGTGGTACGACCGAGGTGGCGGTGCTGTCGCTGGGTGACATCGTCTATGCCCGCTCGGTCCGCGTGGGCGGCGACCGGATGGACGAGGCGATCATCAACTACCTGCGTCGCCAGCACAACCTGCTGGTGGGCGAAGCGACGGCGGAACGCATCAAGACCTCGATCGGCACCGCGCGGATGCCCGATGACGGGCGCGGCACATCCATGATGATCCGGGGCCGCGACCTGTTGAATGGCGTGCCCAAGGAAACCGAGATCAGTCAGGCCCAGGTGGCCGAAGCGCTGAGCGAACCGGTGCAGCAGATCTGCGAGGCGGTGATGACCGCGCTGGAAGCGACGCCGCCGGATCTGGCGGCCGATATCGTGGATCGCGGCGTGATGCTGACGGGTGGCGGCGCGCTCTTGGGCGATCTGGATCTGGCGCTGCGCGAGCAGACGGGTCTGGCGGTGTCCATCGCGGACGAGGCGCTCAACTGTGTGGCACTTGGGACCGGGAAGGCGCTGGAATATGAAAAACAACTGCGTCATGCGATTGATTACGACAGCTGATCGCACCACCCTCTGACACGGACTCTGACAAGGACAGGGATAGACCTTGGCAAAGGACAGATCACAGGCCGATGATTTCCTGGGCCCCCTCAAGCGCCTGCTTGTGGGGGTGCTGGTCCTGTGCCTGATCGGACTGTTCCTTGTCTGGCGGATCGACAGCCCAAGGGTCGAACGGTTCCGGGCGGCCGTGGTGGACCGGGTGGTGCCGAACGTGGACTGGGCCATGGCGCCGGTGACGGCGACCGTGAACCTTGTGCGCGATTTCCAGAGCTATCAGCGCATTGTTCAGCAGAATCAGGACCTGCGCAACGAGTTGCAGAAGATGAAGGCCTGGAAAGAGGCCGCGCTGCAACTGGAGCAGGAGAATGCAAGGCTTCTGGATCTGAACAAGGTCCGGCTTGATCCACGCCTGACCTTTGTCACGGGCGTGGTGCTGGCCGACAGCGGCTCTCCGTTCCGGCAGTCGGTTCTGTTGAACGTGGGCGCACGCGACGGGATCGTGGATGGCTGGGCGACGATGGACGGGATCGGGCTGGTCGGCCGTATCTCGGGCGTGGGGCGTGACACGTCGCGCGTGATCCTGCTGACCGATCCCGCAAGCCGCATCCCTGCCACGATCCAGCCGTCGGGCCAGACCGCGATCGTGCAGGGCGACAATACTGCCGCGCCGCCGATCTCGTTTCTTGAGGACCCCGACCTTGTGCGGCCCGGTGACCGGGTGGTGTCCTCGGGCGATGGTGGCGTCTTCCCGGCGGGTCTGCTGATCGGGCAGGTCGCCGCCGATCCGGGCGGGCGGCTGCGCGTGGTGCTGGCCGCCGACTATGAGCGGCTGGAATTCCTGCGCGTGCTGCGCAATCCGGGCACCGAGGTGATCCGCGATCCCGGCGCGCTGGTGGCCCCGGCCAGCGAACGCAGCGCCCCTGCCCCTTTGCCCGAGGATGGTGACATCCTGTCCGAGACGGAGGATGGCAATGGCTGAGGGAAGCACACCCCGCGTCTGGGGCATGAGGCTGCTGTACGTGGTGCTGGCGCTGATCCTGATCTTCGGCAAGCTGATCCCGCTGGATTTTCGTCCGCAGGTCTGGGCCGGGCCGGATCTGCTGGTGGCCCTGACATTCGCCTGGGCCTTGCGGCGGCCTGAATTCGTGCCGGCCCTGTCGGTCGGTCTGATCGTGTTGCTAGCGGATCTGCTGTTCCTGCGCCCGCCCGGCCTCTGGGCTGCGCTGATGGTGATCGGCACGCAGGCCCTGAAGAACCGGGCGCGCAACCTGCGCGACCAGCCCTTCATGATGGAATGGCTGGCGGTAGCCGGGATATTTCTGGCCATTTCGCTGGGCAACCGGCTGGTGCTGGCGGTGCTGATGGTGCCGCAGGCGCCGCTGGGCCTGACCGTGATCCATGTCGTGATGACCTTGATCTGCTATCCTGTGGTTGTCATGATCTCGCAATGGGTGTTCGGGGTGCGCAAGGCCGCCCCCGGCGACCTGGACAGGCTGGGGCAACGGATATGAGACGCAATCCAAAGGACAGCGCCGATTCCGCCCGCCGGATTACCCGGCGCGGGCTGGTCATGGGCGGGTCCATGCTGGCCTTCATGGGTATTCTGGGCCTGCGGATGCGCTACATGCAGGTCGAGCAGGCCGACCAGTTCCGCGTTCTGGCCGAGGAGAACCGGATCAGCATCCGCCTGATCGCGCCCGCGCGCGGCCAGATCTATGATCGCAATGGCGCGGTGATTGCCGAGAACCAGCCCAGCTACCGGATCATCATGGTGCGCGAGGATGCGGGCGACATCGACATGGTGATGCAGCGTCTGGCCACGCTGATCGAGCTGAGCCCGGAAGATCAGGAACGGGCGCTCAAGGAAATGCGCGACAGCCGGGGCGATACGCAGGTGACCGTGGCTGACCGGGTGAGTTGGGACGACATTTCGAAAGTGGCGATCAACGCCCCCGCCCTGCCCGGCGTGACACCCGAGGTGGGCCTGTCGCGCTTCTATCCGACGGGGGCGGATTTCGCCCATGTGGTCGGCTATGTCGGCCCGATCAGCGACTATGATCTGTCCAAGATCGAGAACCCCGACCATCTGTTGCGGATCCCCCGGTTCCAGATCGGCAAGGTCGGGCTTGAGGCGCGGCAGGAGGAGATCCTGCGCGGCAAGGCGGGCACCAAGCGGGTCGAGGTCAATGCAGCGGGCCGCGTCATGCGCGAGCTTGACCGGCAGGAGGGCAAGGCCGGGGCCAATATCCAGTTGACCGTAGACAACGCCCTGCAGAGCTATGTGCAAGCGCGGCTTGCGGGCGAAAGCGCCGCCGCCGTGGTCATGGATTGCGAGACCGGCGATCTGCTGGCCATCGCGTCCGCGCCCAGTTTCGATCCCAACCTGTTCGTGCGCGGGATCTCGGTGGCGGATTATTCGATGCTGACCGAGAACAAGTATCGACCTTTGGCCAACAAATCCGTGCAGGGGCTGTATCCGCCGGGGTCCACCTACAAGATGGTCACGGTTCTGGCCGCCCTCGATGCGGGTGTGGTGAGCCCCGAGGAAACGGTCTGGTGCCCTGGTCATCTGGACATCTCGGGGCGGCGGTTCCATTGCTGGAAACGCGCGGGCCACGGGCATATGAACCTTGAGACGGCGCTGCGCGAAAGCTGCGACGTCTATTATTACGATCTGGCGCTGAAAGTCGGGATCGACGCGATGTCGGCCATGGCGGAAAAGCTGGGGATCGGCGTGCGCTTTGATCTGCCGATGTCCGCCGTGGCACGGGGTCGTGCGCCCACGCGCGAGTGGAAGCGCGAAAGCGCGGGTCAGGAATGGCGGGTGGGCGATACGGTCAACGCCTCGATCGGCCAGGGCTATGTGCTGACATCGCCCTTGCATCTGGCGGTGATGACCGCGCGGCTGGCGGTCGGGCGCAAGGTCGAGCCACGGCTGGTGCGCAGCATCGACGGGATCGAACAACCCGTTGTGGCCGCCGAACCGCTGGGCCTGAATGAGAACCACCTGCGCGCCATCCGCAGCGCCATGTTCGAGGCGACGAACAACCGGCGCGGCACTGCCTATGGCAGTCGCATCATCACCGATGGCTACCGGATGGCAGGCAAGACCGGCACCAGCCAGGTTCGCAACATCACCGCCGCCGAGCGTGCGCGCGGCGTGATCCGCAACGAGGATCTGCCGTGGGAGCGGCGTGACCATGCGCTTTTCGTCAACTATGCGCCCTATGACAACCCCCGGATCGCCGTGGCGGTCGTGGTGGAGCATGGCGGCGGTGGCTCTGCTGTGGCCGCCCCGGTTGCACGGGACATCACGCTTCAGGCGCTCTACAATGGCGATCCGCCGCTTGAGGCCTATCCCGAGCGTGACCGGGATCGTATCGAGGCCCTGCAGGAGCGACTGCGTCGCGAGCGGCCGCAAAATGTGCGGCCGGCACAGGATCGCGCATGAGTTATCTTGAGTATACCGTCAAGACGGTCCCATCGGGCATTCGCAAGGTGCTCTATCTCAACTGGCCGATCCTGCTGTTGCTGGTGGCGGTGGCCAGCGTCGGGTTCCTGATGCTCTATTCCGTGGCGGGCGGGTCGTTCAACCCTTGGGTCGAACCGCAGATGAAGCGCTTCGCCCTTGGCCTGACGGTGATGTTCGTGGTGGCGATGGTGCCGATCTGGTTCTGGCGCAACATGGCGGCCCTGGCCTATCTGGTGTCGCTGGTTCTGCTGCTGGTGGTCGAGTTCTTCGGCGTCACCGGCATGGGGGCGCAGCGCTGGATCGACCTGGGCTTCATGCGGCTGCAACCCTCGGAGCTGGCCAAGGTCACGCTGGTGATGTTCCTGGCCGCCTATTATGACTGGCTGCCCATGAAGAAGGTCTCGCACCCGTTCTGGGTCGCGGTGCCGCTGTTCTTCATCTTGCTGCCGACTTTTCTGGTGCTGACGCAACCCGATCTGGGCACGGCTTTGCTGCTGGTCTTTGGCGGTGGCGGTCTGATGTTCGTGGCGGGCGTGCATTGGGGCTATTTCGGTGCTGTCATCGCGGCGGGGATCGGACTGGTCGCCGCTGTCCTGCAATCGCGCGGCACGTCTTGGCAATTGCTCAAGGACTATCAGTATCGGCGGATCGACACCTTTCTGGATCCCGCACAAGACCCGCTGAATGCGGGCTATCACATCACACAGGCCAAGATCGCGCTGGGATCGGGCGGCTGGACAGGTCGTGGCTTCATGCAGGGCACGCAGAGCCGGCTGAACTTTCTGCCCGAGAAACATACCGATTTCATCTTCACCACACTGGCCGAGGAATTCGGCTTCATCGGCGGGATGTCGTTGCTGGGGCTTTATGCGCTGATCATCGTCTTCTGCGTGGCAACCGCCCTGTCGAACAAGGACCGCTTCTCGTCCCTGCTGACGCTGGGGATCGCGCTGACGTTCTTTTTGTATTTCGCCGTGAACATGTCGATGGTGATGGGGCTGGCCCCTGTCGTCGGCGTGCCATTGCCGCTGGTCAGTTACGGTGGATCGGCGATGCTGGTGCTGATGATCGCGTTCGGCCTTGTGCAGAGCGCGCATATCCACAAACCCCGCTGAATTTCCCCGCACTGCCCGGAAGGCCCCAGACATGACCGTCAATATCCTTTTCGCCGCCAAACCAGACAGTTGGGCCGCCTATGAAGCGCCCCTGACAACGGCCCTTGCCGAGAAGGGTGTAAAGGCGAACCTGTCGCGCGACTTCGCCCCCGATGAGGTGGATTACATCGTTTATGCGCCCAACAGCACCGTGCAGGATTTCACGCCCTATACCCGCTGCAAGGCGGTTCTGAACCTTTGGGCCGGGGTCGAGAACGTGGTGGGCAATACCACGCTCACGCAGCCGCTGGCGCGGATGGTGGATCACGGGCTGACGCAGGGCATGATGGAATGGGTGACCGGGCACGCGCTGCGGCATCATCTGGGGATGGATCGGCATATCCACGGTCTGAACGGGGTCTGGGACAAGCATGTGCCGCCGCTGGCCGAAGATCGTGGCGTGACAGTCCTTGGCCTTGGCGCGCTGGGATCGGCCTGTGCAAAGGCGCTGGCCGGGCTGGGCTTCGACGTGACCGGCTGGAGCCGCAGCCCGCATGAGGTGGCCGGGGTCCGCTGTCTGCATGGTGATGACGGTCTGGCGCAGGCGCTGTCCACCGCCGAGATCGCGGTGCTGCTGCTGCCCCTGACGGCAGCGACCGAGAACCTGATGAACGCGGCCCGTCTGGCGCAGATGCCGCGCGGCGCGGTCATCCTGAATCCCGGACGTGGCGCGCTGATCGACGACGATGCGTTGCTGGCGGCCCTGGACAGCGGCCAGATCGGCCATGCCACGCTGGATGTGTTCCGGGTCGAGCCGCTGCCTGCGGATCATCCCTTCTGGGCGCATCCGTCGGTGACCGTGACGCCGCATATCGCATCCGAGACGCGTCCCGCCTCGGCCTCGCGCGTCATTGCCGAAAATGTCCGGCGCGGCGAGGCCGGTGAGCCCTTCGTGCATCTGGTGGACCGCAAACTGGGCTACTGACAGCCCTGCCCCGCGTCAACGCAGCTTTGGCGGCTTTGCGGGGTCAGACCCCGGTGCCATGCGCAGCACCTCTTGCACGGCTTCGACCGGCTGGGGCAGATCGAAGCGCAGACCATGCTGCGCCAGCCTTGCTGCCATCGGCTCGGACGCGCGGAAGAAGGCCACATCCAGCGCACCGGCCTCGATCCCCGAGAAGGTCAGCGCCTCGGCCACGGCCTTGGCCAGGGCACCTTGCGCGCCGGGGGCGGCATCGACGAAGGCCAGCATATGCCCCTTGCCGCTGCCCTCATAGGTGACGCCCAGCAGATAGGCCGCGTCGGCCAGTCCGGCGGCGCTTGCCAGCTTGGCATCCAGCGCCGTCAGCAGCAATTCGGGCAAGCCGCGCGGCGGGGCGAGACTTTCGATCCGTGCCTCGGCCTCGGAGGGGGCGTTGCCCAGCGTGCCTGCCAGCCATGTCACCGCTTCGGGCGGGATCAGGATGGATGAGGGGGCCACGTCGAGATTGACACCCATGCCGATGTTCTGTTCGGCCAGAAGGCCCGCGATGACCCTGCCGGACAGGGCCGCATAGGGCGCGGGCTTGCCCACGAATTGCGCCAGACGGTCGTCACGGTCGAAGACCAGCACGAAACTGGCATCACCCAGATCGAAGACCTCGGGGGTGATGTTGTCGCCCTGCGCCTCTTCGGTCAGCAGCAGGTACAGCTCGCAATCGGCCAGCCGTTCATAAAAGCGCAGCCTTGCGCCATCGTCGGCGGGAGCGGCTTCCATCGCGGCATGGGCAGTATCAAGCGGGGTCAGGTCGGTCATCCATCACACTCCGGACAGCGGTGCGCAGCGCGGGCAGAACCTCGGCCGCGAACCACGGATTTTTGCGAAGCCAAGCGGTATTGCGCCATGACGGGTGAGGCAAGGGGAAAACCCCGGGGTCTTGGGTGCGCCAATCCGACACCGTGCGGGTCACCGGCAGGCGGGTGCCCAGATGCCAGCGATGCGCATGGGCCCCGACGAGGATCCGCAACCGGATTTGGGTCAGCCCGGCCATCACCTGCGCGTGCCATGTGCGCGCGCAGAGGGGCGGTGGTGGCAGGTCCGATCCGCCCGCGTCATAGCCCGGAAAGCAGAACGCCATGGGCACGATCGCCACGCGGCTCTGGTCATAGAATTCCGCAGGCGTGAGGCCCAGCCAGTCGCGCAGGCGATCGCCCGAAGGGTCATCGAAGGGCCGCCCGGACAGATGCACCCGCATCCCCGGGGCCTGTCCTGCGATCAGGATGCGGGCACCAGGCCGAAACCAGACGACCGGGCGCGGGGCATGGGCCGTGGCGGTGGCGGCAAAGCGGGACGCACAGAGCGTGCAGTCCGTGATACGCTGCACAAGATCGCCGGGAGGAGTATTCATCGCAATCAGTCTAGCACGTCACCTTTCGGGGTCCAGACGATCTGCGGCGGCATCGTGCGCAGCTTGCCAAGTTGGGCTTGGTGAACCGCACCAACGTAAGGTATACTCATGTGGCAAAGACATAATTTTGCCGCGAAAGATTGCGATGTGGTAGCAATGGCTCGACATGCGCCCAAGGCCATTGATAAGTGAGAGTTAACGCAACCCCGCTAAGAGGGTGGGCAGGAGCAGACCGGAGCGTTTCATGCTCGAATTCGACAACGTCAGCAAGTCCTTCTGGACGGGCATGCAGCGCAAGGTGATCCTTGACCGCGTGAGCTTTCGCGTCGAGCTTGGCAATTCGCTTGGCATTCTGGCACCGAACGGCACCGGCAAGACCACGCTGATCAACATGATGGCGGGTCTGGAGAAACCGGACGAAGGCGTCATCCGGCGCG
>Ga0209345_10004892_pt1 | contig 12684 bp, 12 predicted proteins | sample Cruoilmetagenom7_FD_187294 | JGI IMG/M metagenome (GOLD analysis project Ga0209345, IMG submission 187294) | Oil polluted marine microbial communities from Coal Oil Point, Santa Barbara, California, USA - Sample 7 (SPAdes) (version 2) | ecosystem: Environmental > Aquatic > Marine > Oil seeps ...
TTGAAAAGCTTGATAAAGACCTTAAATAAAGGCTTTATTGAAATTTATTTATAAATATTTTTATTTAGATTCTTGTGTGGTTTTATGAAATTATTTTTCAGTTAGAATTGCTGAACAACTATCCAACTATTTGACTTAAAAATCATTGTGTGCTATAATACACCTACAATTTTCCTTCGGGACTACTCTCTTAACTCTTTGTAAGAGAGGAAAATAAATTACTTCATTTAGGTGAAGCTACCGCTAAAAAGATTTTCTTTTTAGGTCAGGCTAAATAAAAGGGAACTGTTAAAGTTCCCTTTTTTTATATCCCTAAATATTTTTTAATAAACTCTTTTATCTCCTTAATATCTTTTACTTTAAGTTCAGGATATATCAAACTTTCCAATCTTTTTGTATCTATTATTTTTATCATCATACATCACAACATCCCCCTATCACGCAAACTCAAAAAACCATCCCTCGTAAATACCACATGATCAAGAAGTTCAATACCAAGAATCTTCCCAGACTCTTGTAGTCTTTTTGTCACTTCTATATCTTCACTGCTAGGGCTTAATATTCCACTAGGATGATTGTGAGCTACTATGATACTTGCACATCTATTCTCAACAGCAGGGGAGAAAACTTCTCTTGGGTGTACTAAGCTTTGATTTAAAGTACCAATAGTTATAACTCTTGTTTCACACAGATGATTTGCACCATCAAGATACAAACACAAAAAATACTCTTGTTTTTTATCTTTGTAGCTTTTAAGTTCCTCATATACTTCACTCGCACTTGTGATTTTTTTATTTTGTTTGATAAGGTATCGTTTGGATAACTCTATGGCAGATATTATCTGAGTAGCTTTTGCAGTTCCCAACCCATGAATAGAAAGAAGTTTTTCTAAGTTTAAATTATCAAAATTATCTTCAAAAAGCTTTACTATCTCCCGTGAAAGTGCAAATACATCTTTCCCTTTTATACCACTTCCTAAAAGTATCGCCACTAGTTCATAATCTTTGAGAACTTTGACACCTTTTTTTAGTAACTTTTCCCTTGGTTTATCAAAACATTCTAGCTGATTGATAGATTTCATAAACTTCCCCTATTTATTATAATAGAAAAAGTTTATCGTAAAATTTTAGATTGGATTAAAAATATTGCAGTTTGTTAAGTTTTTATTTAAGTTGAAAAAAGCTACTTCCACTTCCACTAAAAAAGTTTTTTCCATTTTCATAAGTTTTTAGTTCTGGATATACACTATAAGCTGGAGCATATAAATCGTTAGCTTCTTCTATGGATAAAGTTTTTAAAATATCTACACTTTTCATTTTCAATAATTTCGTAACTTCTTCTTTTGAAATCTCTTTGTAGAACTCTTCTCTAAATTTTATAAAAATCGCACCCGTTTTGCACTCTATTTTTGGTGTAAAAGTTTCTATATCTAAAACATCTTCATCAAACTTTTCTACAACCTCACCAATTCCAGTTACATTTGCACTATCATATTCATAGATGAAAAAAGGGACATCCGCCCCAATCTTAGCTCCAATTGTAGCTAACTCATCTTTTGATAATCCTAGATTTCCAAGCTCATTTACCATCAACATAAACACAGCACAATTACTACTTCCGCCACCAAGTCCTGAAAATTCTGGAATATTCTTCTCAACTATTACTTTATAGTTCTTAAATATTTCTCCTAAATTCTTAAATATTTTGTATAATTCTTGATAAGCTTTATAAATAGTGTTTTTTTCTCTCTCACAACCAAAATCACCCTCTAAAGTAAACTCTTCAAAACATCCTTTTTCAAATCTCACTATATCGTATAGATTGTGAACTCGTACAAATCTTGATACTATCTCATGATAATTATCTCTTTTACCAGCTATTTTTAAAAAGATATTTACTTTCGCATAAGATTTTTTTTCTATCATAAAAGTACCTTATTTAAAATATATTTTGGTTCACCATTTTCTATACCTATTACTGCAAAAAATGTATCAAATACTATTAAATATTCCCCATCCTCTTTTCTCTCAAAATATTCAATTTGAAGTTTTTTTCCTAAATCAAACCACTCTTTTGTCCCTGTATAGTTATTCAAAGGTAAGTCCAAATACTCCAAAGGATTTAAAGCTTTTTCATCATCAAAGTAAAACTTCCCCTCATAAAGTCTTTCAAGGTAAGACAAAGTTCCAACTTCCCCAAGCCTTTCCAAAAGTATCTGTGACATACTTCGTATATAACTTCCCTCACTAACTGTTATATCAAAAGTTATAAAAGGGTGACAATAGTTTATGAATTTTATATCATACACTTCTGATGTAATTTTTTTCATATCAAACTCTACACCATCACGAGCTAGATTGTATGCTCTTTGTCCATCTATCTTTTTTGCACTATATTTTGGTGGTAAATATTCTAAAGTACCACCAAGAGATGCTAACTTCTCTTTTATACTATCTTCTGTAAATTTTGTTGGATTTATATTCGTAACTTCTACATTTTCTATATCCAAAGAGTTGCTCTGTGCTCCTAAAAAAATAGTAGCACGATATGATTTTGGTGTTTTTTTAAGATAACGAAATAGCTTAGAATATTGCCCAAAAGCAACTATCAAAACACCACAAGCAAAAGGATCAAGAGTTCCACTAAAGCCAGCTTTTTTTGTCTTATATTTTCTCTTAATTCTATTCAAATAAAAATTTGAACTTATAAATACAGGTTTCTTTACAACAAATAATCTATTCATATTTTTCCATACATTGTTTTTATTTTTTATTTATTTATACTAAAAAGGTATTTTAAGGTATTGATTTCAAAGAAGTTCAAGGCGAAGTAAAAATTTATTTCAACGAAGAAATTCAAAGAAAGCGATATTTTAAAATACCTTTTTTAGATTTTCTCGACGAAACTTGATAGAATATCTCGTCTATTTCCACCAAAATTAATCTTCAACTTCAAATCTTTCCCAGCTTTTTGTACACTTTCAACTCTACCCATACCAAAGATTTTGTGTTTTACTAAATCATCTTTTTTATAAGCATTATTTTTTTGAATCGTAAGACATCCTTTGATTAAGTCCGATTCAGTTAAAAACCTACTTTTTGTAAATTGAGTTCGTCTCCCTTTGTAAAATCTACTATGAACAAAACTCAAAGTCAAATTATCTTTTGCTCGTGTAATCGCAACATATCCAAGTCGTCTCTCCTCTTCTATATCACTTCCATCTCCAACAATCGGGAAAAACCCTTCCTCTAAGCCTATGATAAATACATGTTTAAACTCCAATCCCTTACTAGCATGAATACTCATAAGCGAAATATATTCATCATTTATAGTATCCGTAGCACTCTCTAATGAAATCTCATTTAAAAAGTCTTCTAAGTTTAAATCAATATGTTGAATAAAAAAGTCTCTTAAATATCCGTAAAACTCATCAATATTAGCCAATCTATCATCCGCATCTATCACTTTTGCATAGGTTGATTTAAAATCAAAACTTTCTTCAAAAAGATCAATAAATCGCATTTTTGTTTCTAGAAGAATATCTTGAAGATCTTCAACTGATGCCATAAACACTTTTAATGTACGACTATTTTTTTTCCCAACTATTGCTCCTAGTTCATCTGGTGTATATTCTTTTACGATACTAAAGATAGATTTTGCTTTGTCATGAGATTCTAACTCAAGCTTATCAACTGTTGTTTTTCCTATACCACGTTTTGGTTTATTGATAATTCTTTTTATGGAGAAGTTGTCATTTGAGTTTGTTATAACTCTAAAATATGCTATTAAATCTTTGATTTCAGCTCTTTCATAAAACTTCAAACCACCTACAAGTTTATAATTAATATTTGTTCTATTAAGTCCTTCTTCTAAAGCTCTACTTAAAGCATTTACTCTAAATAATACGGCTATATCTTTTGCTGATTCACCTTCTTCTATAAGTTTTTTAATATCATCTACAATTTTTCTTGTCTCATCATTTTCATCATTTGATTCATAGATTTTTATAGAGTTACCCTCTTCTCTTGTACCAACTAGTTTTTTCCCTAGTCTATCTCTGTTATGTTCTATTAAAGCATTTGCATGAAAAAGTATTTTATGAGTTGAACGATAGTTTTCTTCTAGTTTAATCACTAAAGTATCATTAAATGTATCACTAAATGTCAAGATATTTTTAATAGTAGCACCTCTCCATCCATAAATAGACTGATCATCATCTCCAACTACACAAATATTGTTATGTTCACTACATAGTTTTTTGAGTAGTTTATATTGGAGTTCATTGGTATCTTGGTACTCATCTACCATTATATATTTATATCGTTCGCTTGTCTCTTTTGCAAGTTGTGGATTACTTTGCAGTATTTTATAAGTTAGAAGAAGTAAGTCATCAAAATCTACAAGATTATTTTGTTCTAAATAGTTTTCGTACTTTTCATATACATCTGCAATTTGTTTATATGTTCTATCTTGTGCTGTCGCTTTTGCTTCATCTACACTTACAATTGAGTTTTTAAATTTAGATATCTCTGAAGATAATACTGCTGTTGTTGTTTCTTTATCAATTGTTTTAAGTATTCTTTTTTTGTCATCTGTATCAATAATAACAAAATTATTTTTTCTATCAAGTTGTGTTATGTTAAATTTTAAAAACAATAGTCCAAATTTATGAAAAGTACAAAGTAATGGAGGATATGAGATATTGTCAATAAGAGAAAAAGCACGCTCACGCATCTCTGTTGCTGCTTTATTTGTAAAAGTTAAAGTTAAAATTGAAGCTGGGTCAATTCCTATTGATATAAGGTAAGCAAGCCTTGTTGTAATTGTCTTAGTTTTACCACTACCTGCACCAGCAAGTATAAGTAAAGGACCATCTATATGCTGTGCTGCAATTTTCTGCGAGTCATTTAAAGTAGATAACATAATACTTCTTTCATCTAATATACTATAATTATAACATAAAAACATAAAATCAGCTCAGTAGGAAACTATTTTGTATATTTTATATTAGTTTTATTTATAATTTATTTTTATTTATATTATTTTATGTTATCATTGTTATTATAAAAACTTAAAAGGTATATTTTATGTTATCTGATTTTACGAAATTAAATACATTTTTAACTGTTGTAAAAGAGAAGTCATTCTCAAAAGCTTCAGCTAAACTTGGTATTTCACAGCCAGCGGTTACTCAACAAATGAGATTTTTAGAAAACTACTTAGATGCTTCTATTGTTGATAGAAAGAAAAATGGTATTAGACTTACTAAAGAGGGTGAAAAACTTTACCATATAGCACAAAAGATTGAAAAAGTTATCTCGAACAGTGAAAAAGAACTTTTGAAAATAATTAATAAAGATATTACATTTGTATTTGGTGCTTCAAATGCTATTGGTAACTATATTTTACCAACATTTTTAAATGAAATTAAACAAAAAATCAATAATGATGTAAGTGTAACAGTATCTGATAGTGCTGAAGCTATAGAAAAGCTAAAAGACAAAAAAGTAGATATGGCTCTTATTGAGTCACCAATTTTTGAAGATGGTATTATCTATAGAGAGTGGTTAGAAGATGAGATAGTAATATTCTCAAATCAAAAACTACCAAGAAGAGTAAAAAATGAAGATTTACTATCATACAAATGGGTATGTAGAGATCCAAATTCTCACACTAGAAATGTGTTTAAAGAAGCGTTAGAACAAATTGGTTTTCAAGACTGTGATACTTTTCAAATTGTAAGTGAGGCTTCATCGCCAACTGCGATTGTACAGACTGTACTTCATAGTTCAAAAGATACTATACCTACTACTTCTATTGTATCTACTCATGCTATTGCAGACTTTGTAAAAAACGAAATTTTATTTGAAGCACGATTACCAGATATTAAAATGAAAAGAAAACTTTATATTGCATATTTAAAAGAGAGAAAGCATGATGCTTTTGTTGATACAGTAATCAACTATCTTATGACTATCAAAAAATAAATAGAAATAACTACAAAAAAAGGGAAGCTTATAAAGCTTCCCTTTTTTTTATATTTTTATCTAGCGTATCCAACAGAACGAAGTTCTCTTATAACATTTACTTTTATCTCACCTGGATATTGTACTTTTTCTTCTATTTCATTTGCAATTTCATTTGCAAGAAGAACAGATTCATCATCATTTACTAAAGTTGCATTAACTATCACTCGTAACTCTCTTCCTGCATTGATTGCATAAGTTTTTGTAACACCATCTTTGCTATTTGCAATAGCCTCTATCTCTTCAACTCGCTTTAAAAAGCTTTCTAATACTTCTCTTCTTGCCCCTGGTCGTGCAGCACTTAAAGCATCTGCAGCACACACAGCAGCTGATTCAATACTTGTAGCTTCTTCCTGTCCGTGGTGAGCAAAAATTGCATTGATAACCTCTTCAGGCTCCCCTAGCTTTTTACATAGATTAGCACCAATATCTACATGACTACCAGGCATATCATGTGTAAGAGCTTTCCCTATATCATGCATAAGCCCTGCTCTTCTTGCTAATATCGTGTCTCCACCTAATTGTGAAGCTATAAGTCCAGCTAAGTTTGCAACTTCAAGAGTATGTGCTAATGCATTTTGTCCATAACTTGCTCTATATCGTAATCTTCCAATTAAATGCACTAAATCTTTATGCATATTTGTTATACCTAAAGCTAGAATAGTATCTTCACCCTCTTTAGTAATATTGCTATCAAATTCATTTTTAACACTATTATAAACCTCTTCAATTTTAGCTGGATGAATTCTTCCATCTCTTAAAAGTTCTTCAATAGTTTTAGTTGAGATTGCACGTCTATAAAGGTTGAAACTGCTTACAGTTATAGTATTTGGAATATCTCCAATTATAATATCAACACCTAAACAAAATTCAAGTGCTTTAATATTTCTCCCCTCTTTTCCTATAATTTTCCCTTTAGCTTCCTCATCAGGAAGAGGAATATGATTGATAAGTCTTTCTGCTGCAAATTCTCCTGCATATCTTGTCACTGCATGAGAAAGCATATTATTAATCTCTTTAACAGATTCATCTTTTGCCAACTTAAACTCTTTTCTAAATAAAGAAGCTATTGTAGCTCTATTTTCTTCTTTTACATGTTCTAACATAAGAGTAGTTGCCTCTTTTTGAGTAAGACCACTTGCATTTTCAAGTATTTTTGTTACTTTTTTTACTTTCTCTCCATAAGTTTTTTTAAGATTTTCTAATCCACTTTGTAAAGCTTGTACTTCTGCTTTTTTATTGCATGTAATCTCTTTATCTTTTTTAATATTAAATAACTCTTTTTCTATCAAAGTGTCCAACTCTATCTCTTTGTTATCTAACTCTTTTTTCTTTTTATTAAATTCTCTTTCAAAATCTTGATTTGCTTTGCTTCTTGCTTCTTTTAATAGAGACTGAGCCTCATGTTCAATAACTTTTGCTTTTGCTTTTGCTTTTTCTGTATATATCTCAAATTTTGCATTATGTAATTTATTTGCTATAAAAAAACTGATAATTGATGCAAATATTGCTACAACAGAAACTATAATAATAATTTCCATTTTTAAACCTTTATGTTGTAATTATAAAATTTGGCCTTATATCATGTTTAGAAGTTACTACTGTTTTAGACTTGCAAAGTTTTAGTTGAGTAAATATAGTTATAGGTTTGGTTTGTAATTTTTCATAAAATCTATCATACATTCCTGCTCCAAATCCTATTCGTCTATGTGTTTCATCGATTCCTACAATCGGTACAATAACCATATCAAGATTGATATTCCCATTTCTAAAGTTAGAATAACTTGGTTCTTTTATACCAAATCTAGCTTTTTTTAGCGGTAATCTGTACTTAACGGGAACAAATGTTTTCCCTTGCATATATGGAACATAAACTTCTATATCTCTTCTTTTTCTTAAAATATTTATCAATGGTTGTACATCTACTTCCATTGATAATGGTATATACAATAATATATTTTTAGGATTATAAAAGTTAATAACACTTAAAATTCTAGAACATATATCTTTATCTTTTTTTATTCTTGCTTTTTTACTAAAAAATTGTAATCTATTTAAACAGTACTTCCTAAAGTCTTCTTTATTACTTTTTGACATTTCTAAGCCTTTTTAGGATAAAATCCAATTTATATTTTAACCAATGGAGACAAAAATGAAGATTAAAAAAATTACAATATTAACTATTTTAACATTAGCATTATTTACAGGATGTGGTGAGAAAGAAAAAATTGACGATAGCGTTATTGCAGAAGGAACTGAGAAGGAACAATCTGTAGTATTTAATTTAAAAACTGTAGAGGGGAAAGATTTAAAAATTATTGCAAAAAAAGAGGGTTGGGTATTTAGTGGATATGAAAATAAAGTTATACTTTTAAACTTTTTTGGAACTTGGTGTCCTCCTTGTAAAGCTGAAATTCCGCATCTATTAAATATTAGAAAAGAACTTAAAAACGACTTTGAAATTATTGCAATAGATGTTGGGAAAAGAGGTGGAGGATTAAATACTCAAGAAGAACTAACTAATTTTATAAAAGAATTTGCTGTAACTTATCCAATAGTAACAGGTGCTGATAACCCAAAATTATTTGGTGCAGTAAGTGATCTTAATCCAAGTGGTTCAATACCTTTTATGATTCTTTTTAATAAAAAAGGACAATTTATGAAACCATATATTGGTATGAAACCTGAAGAGATGTTGTTTAGCGACATAAAACAAACTATAGAGATGAAATAAATGTTCGGAATTTTTCGGAAAAAAGAAAAAGAACAACAAAAAGAAGAGATATGGCAAGAAGAAATTCCAACACAAGAGGAAAGCACAGAAAAAAGTGGCTTTCTTTCTCGAGCACTCAATAAGACAGTTTCAAATATCAAATCAATTGTTCCTCAAAAACAAGAAAAAATACTTTTTGATACAATTGAAGAGATTTTAATTGAATCAGATATGGAATATGAAATTATTGAAAAAGCGATGAATGGACTTCCTGAACTTATCACACGACCTCAATTAAGACATAGACTTGTGATGCTTTTTGAACACGCTCCAATCGTAGATACTTCAAATATACCAAAACCTTTTGTAGAACTTATAATTGGAGTCAATGGTGCAGGAAAAACAACAACAATTGCAAAATTAGCAAATATGTATAAAAGCAATGGAGAAAGTGTTGTTCTTGGTGCTGGAGATACTTTTAGAGCAGCAGCCATCGAGCAACTTTCAACATGGGCTGATAAACTTGAAGTTCCTATTATCAAAACAAAACATGGTCATGACCCAAGTGCAGTTGCATATGATACTATACACTCTGCTATTTCTAAAAATATAGACCATGTGATTATAGATACAGCAGGGAGATTACAAACACAAACAAATCTTGCAAATGAATTAAAAAAGATTGTAAAAACATGTGATAAAGCTTTTACTGGTGCTCCTCATCAAAAACTTATGATACTCGATGGAACACAAGGAAACACTGCAATTGCACAAGCCAAAGCCTTCAATGAGATGGTGGGAATCGATGGAATTATTGTCACAAAATTAGATGGTACAGCTAAAGGTGGAGCACTTTTTAGTATTTCAAATCAACTTGAACTTCCAATATTTTATATAGGTATTGGAGAAAAAGCAGATGATTTAGTGGAATTTAGTCCCGATAATTTTGTAGATAGTTTACTGGATGAGATTTACACATAATGTCTAAAGAATCAAAAAAAGTTCTAGAACCTTGCAGAAACTGTAAAAGTGAAGTAGAACAGAAAACTAGAAGATGCCCTTACTGTGGAATACTCAACCCCACAGTAAAAGTACCTGAAATACTTTTAACTATTTTTGCTGTTATTATAATTATGAGTTTTATTAGTTATTTTATCAATAATTAACAAACATTTTAGCAATCATTCCCTCATCAGTTGTTTCAATTTTTATATCACTTCCTACTGAGTCTCTACCTTCACTTAAAGATCCTTGGATAGTTTGTAATACATGCCAATATTTTTCATAAAAAGGAGTATCAATTTCTTTGATTCTTTCTCTTTTTATCACTTTTGCAATATCTTCGACACAATGTAAATAATAGATTTTATTTATTGCTCTTTGGATTCTATATTGTTGCATTATATTTAAATTATTTATCCAAGTTTCTCTTTCTATCTCTTTTAAATCTGATCTTGAATTTACTTGTGTTATCTCATCTTTTAAATGTTCTTCATATCGTATCTCTTCTTGTATAACTGCTTCTTTGAGATTTGGTTCATATGAAAGCATAATTTCTAATAATTCATCATTTGTAAATCTTTTTGTTTTTGTATCATAGCTGTATGATTGTTTTTCTTCATAATTTTTATCTATGGCTTTTAATATTTGTACAGCAATTATCAGATAAACATATTTATCTTCTTTACCATCTTTGAATTGTATTCCATGCTGTGATATTTCTGGTCTAGGTCCTGCATATTTAATAGTCATTCCAAATTCTCCTTAGTAATATAATTTATTATATATTATATTCCATAAAAAAAAGGACTATTTCTAGTCCCTTTTTTTTATTTTAATTAATTTGTAATTATAAAATCAAATTATCCATTTACAATTTTTTCAATTTTTTCAACAATACTTGGATCTTCTAGTGTTGAAGTATCTTGAGTAATCTTTTCACCCTTAACAATACTTCTTAAAATTCTTCTCATAATTTTACCGCTTCTTGTTTTTGGAAGGTCTGGTACAAATGCCATATCATCACAAAGAGCAATAGCACCTATCTCTGATTTTATCATACCATTAATCTCTTTCATTAACTCAAACTCATCAGCAGTTTGATCATTTGCATTAGTTGGAACTGATTTTAATACAATATATGCAAAAATACCCTCACCTTTAATATCATGCGGTTTTCCAACAACTGCAACTGATGCTACATTATCATGTTTTTTAACAGCAGCTTCAACTTCAGCTGTACCCATTCTATGACCTGAAACATTTATAACATCATCAGTACGTCCAGTAATCGTAATATAACCATCATCAGCCATCATAGCACCATCACCTGTAAAGTAAACTGGTTTCGCATCTTTTTTACAATCACCAAAATAAGATTTTACAAATCTATCACTATCATTCCAAATATTTCTTATCATAGATGGCCAAGGTTTAGTTACACACATAAAACCTTTTTCACCTATCTCTGTAGGTGTTCCATCTGCTTCAATAATCTCAGCCATAATTCCTGGTAGTGGGAATGTTGCACAAGCTGGCTTAATAGGAGTAGCAGCTGGAAGTGGAGATATCATATGTCCACCTGTTTCTGTTTGCCAGTATGTATCAACAATAGAACATTGACTTCCACCAACCTCTTCATAGTACCATTTCCAAGCAGGTGGATCAATTGGTTCACCAACAGTTCCTAAAATTCTTAAACTACTTAAATCATATTTAGAAGGTTCATTTGCACCCATTTTATGTAAAAGTCTAATTGCAGTTGGTGCGGTATAAAATTGATTAATTTTATACTCTTCTACCATTTTCCAACAACGTCCTGCATCTGGGAAAGTAGGAACACCTTCAAACATAACTGTAGTTGCACCAGCAGCTAGTGGTCCATACACAATATATGTATGTCCTGTAATCCAACCAATATCAGCTGTACACCAATAAGTATCATTATCTTTTATATCAAATACCCATTCCATAGTCATCTGTGCCCATAAGATATATCCAGCACTTGAGTGTTGTACACCTTTTGGTTTTCCAGTAGATCCTGAAGTATAAAGTAAAAATAGTGGGTCTTCAGATTCCATAAGTTCAGCTTCACAAACTGACGATTCTGACTTTATTAATTCATTGTAAGAATAATCTCTCCCTGCAACCCATGTAATATCTTCTTTATTTCTTTCAACTATACATACTTTATTAACACATTCACAACCCTCTTTTAAAGCCTCATCAACAACTGGCTTTAACATGTAAGGTTTTCCTTTTCTAAATGCACCATCTGCAGTTACAACAAGTTTAGCTTCTGCATCTATAATTCTATCTCTTAACGCTTCAGCAGAAAATCCACCAAATACAATAGAGTGAATTGCACCAATTTTTGCACAAGCAAGCATAACAACAGCAGCTTCAGGAATCATAGGCATATATACTACAACTCTATCACCTTTTACAATCCCAAATTTGTTTTTGAACATATTTGCAGTTTTGTTTACTTCATAAGCTAACTCACGATAAGTTAATATCTTCTGATCTCCGTTGTCACCTTCAAAAATAATAGCTGCTTTATTTTTCTTTGTATCAAGATGTCTATCTACACATTGATGTGCAACATTCATCTGTCCACCTGTAAACCACTTGTAAAATGGTGCATTACTCTCATCTAATACTGTATCATACTTTTTAAACCAGTCAATCTTTTCATCTGCAAATGAAGCCCATGTACCTTCATAATCAGCTTTAAACTTATCCATTAATTCATTATATTCACACATATTTTTTATCAAAGGCTCATTGAACTTTGATTTAATTGGATTAAAAATATTTTCCACTACTATTTCTCCTAAATTTTATATCATTTATTATAAATTTATTATATAGCATTTTAATAGCATTTTAAAATATAGTACCATCAAAACTACAAAAAAAAAAATTCGTTACCTTATGTAACAA
>Ga0209345_10004894_pt1 | contig 12680 bp, 10 predicted proteins | sample Cruoilmetagenom7_FD_187294 | JGI IMG/M metagenome (GOLD analysis project Ga0209345, IMG submission 187294) | Oil polluted marine microbial communities from Coal Oil Point, Santa Barbara, California, USA - Sample 7 (SPAdes) (version 2) | ecosystem: Environmental > Aquatic > Marine > Oil seeps ...
ACACTTATCTCCCATCCTGTTTCAGATTTTGATATTCCGCAAGCGGATGTTAAAATTCCGATTGTTAGTATTTTTAATAATGTTTTCATTTTAATTAATAAGGTATTTCAAATCGTTTCGATAATTTGCTCAGATACCAAAGTTATAACTTATTTTGTGGAATCGTAACGATGTAGCTAGGAAAGAAAACAGTAATATTGTTATATGAAATATCCAGCTTACTTTTATAAAAATCTTTATTGGGTCTTCCTATTGATAAGCCTGCTATTGTCCTGTACAGGCCAGCAGTCGAAAACAGAAAAAACAGTTGAATTAGAACTTTCCAAAGCCGGGCAGGTCTATCAATGGTCAGCAGCCGAGGGTGCAGCATTTCTAAATCAAATGCGTGAAAACCATACAACTCCAGAAGCCTGGCAGGCACGCGCTGAAGAAATCCGTAGACAAACTCTATTGGCTGTGGAGTTACATCCCCTTCCTGAGAAATGCCCTTTAAATCCCATCTTAGGTGAAAAACGAATATTCGAAGGTTACCAGGTACAGAATGTAGCCTTTGAGAGCCTATCAGGTGTCTATGTCACCGGGAGTATATACAGTCCGACATCAGCAAAAGACAAACTACCAGGAATTTTAAGTCCCCATGGACATTGGCCAAAAAGAGAGGACTATGGACGTTATCGCCCAGATGTACAAAATCGCTGTGCTGCCATGGCACGTCTGGGTGCTATGGTTTTTACCTATGATATGGTAGGATACGGGCAACTTGAAGAACTGGGTTGGCGCCATGATCATCCCAAAACAATGAAGCTGCAAATCTGGAACAGTATCCGTGCTATCGATTTCCTTATTTCAATGGGGGCAGACCCAAACCGGATTGCCTGCACGGGTGCTTCGGGAGGCGGTACTCAAACCTTCCATCTGGCTGCCGTTGATAGCAGGGTATCTGTTTCTGTTCCTGTAGTAATGATTTCGAATAGACACTTTGGAGGATGCATCTGTGAACTGGGAATGCCCATTCACGAAAACAAAGACTTTAAAACCAATAATGTCGAAATGACTGCATGCGTTGCACCTCATCCCTTATTGCTGGTATCAGTAGGCACAGATGCCACGGAAACCACCCCTGAAATAGAGTATCCAAACATCAAATACATTTATGAGCTATTTGATAAACCGGAAATGGTGGAGAATGTTCATCTGCCTGATGATAAGCACGGGTATGATTTTAACAAACGTGCTGCTGTTTATCCATTCCTAGCCAGGCATCTTGGACTTGATCTTACCATGGCAAAGGATGCAGCCAGCTTGGAAGAAGGAATTGTTATAGAGGATATTGAAGATCTTTATCCGTTTGATGCCAAACATCCTGTTCCGGAAAACCTTATCAGGGACAATGATAAGGTAGTCTGGAAATAAAAACTACCAGGGTTTGACAAGTCGACTATTATTAATAATTTTAGATTGAAAGAAGTAATTATTATGGAAAACATAGACAGGCGTTCTTTTCTTAAAAAATCTGGCGTCGCCACCGCAGGCGCTTTTGTCAGTAGCCCGATCACGCACCGGGCTCCGGTAATAAGGAATCCGAATGATGCCATCAATGTTGCAGTTATTGGGATACGCAGCAGGGGAAGGGATCTTTACCGTGCAATAGCAAGGATACCAAATGTGAAAATTACGGTCCTGTGTGACATCGACCAGAGATTGTTACCGGAAGCAGTTGCCGAGGTTGAGAAATTAACCGGACATAGGCCTGCTACTGCAACGGAGTACAGGAAAGTCCTGGAAAATAAAGACATTGATGTTGTGACCATAGCCACGCCAAACCATTGGCATGCCCTACAGGCCATTTGGGCCTGCCAGGCCGGGAAAGATGTTTATGTTGAAAAACCTGTTTCCCATACTGTACTGGAAGGCAGAAAAATAGTGGAAGCAGCCAGAAAATATAACTGTGTGGTCCAGACAGGCACCCAGGCCAGGAGCAGTATCTCTGCCATCCAGGCTATTGATTACCTGAATGACGGGGGATTGGGAGATATTTATATGGCCAAGGGATTGTGCCTAAAACCACGTGGCAGCATAGGACATGTTAAGAATTCTGCCATACCGGATGGGGTGAACTGGGATGCCTACCTTGGACCCGCGACATACCGGCCATTCAATAAGAACCGCTTTCATTACAAATGGCATTGGTTCTGGGATACAGGGTGTGGTGACCTTGGCAACCAGGGCATTCACCAGACGGATATCGCCAGGTGGGCTTTGAACAAACTGACCCATCCTGTGAAGATACAGGGTACAGGTAAATTTTTTATCTGGGATAGTGACCAGGAAACCCCGAATATCCAGCACCTTGAATTTGAGTATGAAGATGGCAGTATTATCCAATTCGATGTACGGGGACTGGCTACCAATCCAGAAGGAGGTATCAGGATCGGGAACCTGATTTTCGGATCGAAGGGATGGATGAATGTAGCAAGCGAAGATGTGGGAGGAGCCCAGACATACCTGAGTAATATTCAGATCCAGCCCAGTGGGTATTCATCCTATAAGGAGGAAGAGGGTCCCGCTTTTTCAAATGAGGATCCTGCTACCGCGGATGCTGTGGTGAATCATTTTACAAATTTCTTTGATTGTGTACGGTCCCGTAAATGGCAGGATCTCAATGCCGACATCCTGCAAGGCCATTTATCTTCATCGCTCTGCCACCTTGGAAATATTGCCTGCAGGCTGAATAGAACCTTACATTTTAATCCTCATGCAGAGACTTTCATCAATGATACAGAAGCAGATTCTTACCTGACCAAGGCTTACAGGTCTCCCTATGATCTGCCGGATAAAGTGTAAATGATCTAATTCGTCAAATGAGCTGATTCGTCGAAGGACATTCAATTGATGCAGGAATAATTTTTTCGTGGGTCCATAGCATGGCCCCAACCCAGGATCTCCTCATTCGTAAGGTTCTTTTGCATTTGCAGATAACCTGCTTCAACCAAGGCACCGACATGGAAGTATACAGCGTCCACGTCTGAAATGGTCTCTTCGGGAAAATGAGTGAAACCACCATCCGGTTTATGGCATTTCAATATCCAATCTGTTGCCTTCTGGTATGCTTGTTTAATTCGAGGGTCAAGCGGATCACCTAGCTGGTGAAGAATGAATAGGGCGTCGAAACAAGCATGAACATCCTGGGCAGGTTCCCATAAATACCAGGATCCATCTTCTTTCTGATCTTTTATTACACGGTTTATCATAGCTCCGGCTTTTGGAGTAGGTTCACCGATCAGACGAAAATAGTGGGCCGCATGAAATGTAGTGGCAACATGATCCTGCAAGTAGCCATCTTCCTGTTGCTCCCTTAAAATATACTCACGCATTCTGCGGTCTATATGGTCTGGCATTTTTTGTCCCAGGGCACTGAAAAAAAGTGGAAAGAAACTTGTTGTATAGAGCGGAAGGTCCATAAATTCTCCTTCCTTAAAGAAGTAGTCAATTACCGGCATGGTATCATACCTTGGCTTTTCTCCCAGCAGACGAAGAGAAATGATTCCCTGTAAGGTATTGTATAATTTAGCATGGGGGGAATGCTGGTCCATACTTCCAGTTGGTGCATAAAAAGCACCATCAGGATCCTGACAAGAGAAGAAAAACGCTGTGGTTTCTGCAGGATAAGGAACTGACCACCCGAATGTTTCACAGAGAATGGTAGCATATGCTGCCGCTGCAATACCGGTCAGACCTGTATCTGATGTTCCTTTGTAGTTTGGATCAATGCCAGGGCGGAAAGATCCATCCGGATTGGCCACACGGTAAAGAAAATCATTCACTCCTTTCAACAGATTTGTATTGTCATTTACACACGAGTGAAATCCCAATGAAAGACCACCTGCACAAATAGCAGTTTGAAAGATAAATTCACGGCGATTAAGATTGCTCATTTTTATCAGGGTATTTAATGATTAGCTACTGGAGATTATTAATTGGGTTGCTTCTCTACCACGAGATTCAGAAGTGTTTTGGAAGCCCCACCTTTCCACAAATCATACCTGGGATCGGCGTAGCGATCAAAAAAATTGGTCAACTGCGCGGATAATTTAGATTGTATTTCAGTGTATGTTTTATTGTTATACAGATTAATCCATTCACCAGGATCATCTGTCAAGTGATATAATTCATTAGGACCATTATCGTGACGCAGTATAAGTTTCCACTCGTCAGTTCGAATTGCGCGTGTATTGATGTATTCATAAAACATGGCATTCTTCCACTCGATGGATTGCCCCTGCAGTTTCCGGCTGAAATCCTGCCCGGGCGAAGCCGGCTTTTTTGATTTCTTATCATCCATCCCTAAATAGCCCAGGATGGTGGGCAACATATCGTAGTTTGCAACCATCATATCCGTACTGCTTCCGGCAGGGATACTACCCGGATGGCGGAAAATCAGCGGGATATGCATGGTTGGGTCAAAGGCGTGCAAGGGCTTCGTATGATCCCCCATCCCCCACAGACCATGTTGCCCACAACCCAATCCCTGGTCAGCAGTGAAAACAACCAATGTCTGCTTATCCATTCCCAGCTGACGAATCTCATCAAGCACCCTGCCAACACCATCATCTACACCGCTGATCTCGGCAGCATATCGCCGCATGGCTACAGGATTGTTCATGTATTCTCGATTGTTGTATTGCCAAGGATGAATTGGATTCCGGGGAAAGGAGGCAAGTTGTTTATCAGCGTAGTATTTAGCATGTCTGTTTTTAGCCGGTTGAAGCAGACTCGTCCCGAGACCATACGGTCCATTGTATGTAAGTAGCAAAAAAAATGGTTTCTCCTTTCCCTGATTTTGCCTGAGAAATTTGATTGCATGTTCGGTCCACAAATCAGTGGTATACTCCGGTTCAGTGTAAACTTCGCCTTCATGGATGATGGGTTGGTCATAGAACTCAAGGGTATGGCCATGTGGTTTAGTTATCCAATAGCTATCAAAACCCTCCTGTGGCCGCATGTTGTCTCCTAAATGCCACTTCCCAACCAAACCGCAAGCATATCCGGCAGCCTTTAACACATCACCAAGTGATGTGAATTCATCCAGGGTACTCTGCGCTTCAGGCCCCATTTGCAGACGGTCGGCATGTAGCCAGCTATGCACACCGTGTTGTGAAGGCATAAGTCCGGTGAGGAAGGTTGCACGTGTGGGTGAGCAAACAGGGTTGGATGAATAGGCTCTGTCAAACAACATCCCTTCAGAAGAAAGCTGGTCAATATTTGGTGTCAAAACGTCCTGGTTGCCATAACACCCCAGGGTCCATGGCCCATGATTGTCCGTCATAATAACGATCAGGTTATAAGGTTTTGTCCTATCCATCCCTGGCACAAAGCTGATCAGAAAAACCATGACAAAAAATCCAATCAATACAAGAAAAATGGATGCTGCTTTATTTGAGAATAACTGTTTATTCATAAATGAAGAAATTTATCAACCTGCCCGTAAAACCCGTTCTCTTCAGGAACGGGATATAAGGGCACAAATATTTTAAAATTAAACAATGATATTTTGAGACATATGTCATTAAGTACCAGTAATTGTCTCGACAACCAATGAGAAATACTAACCGCCGGGCAGGCGGAGTTGGCCTGTGTAAACGCGAACCGCATAGGCGGTCGGCAGCAGGAACCTGAAGGAACCCGCGAGGAAGTACTTACCTTGGCTTTATAGAAGCTAATGGAATCCATTTCGTTTACGTGATGGAGGATGTCAATGTTCCTGTTAATCCGGGTATGGCATCACTACAGACTGTTGCATCTCCGATAAAAGTCTTTCGTTGTTTAGTGATGTTCAATTTTCCAGGTTTATTTTTTTTAATATCTCCTTATGATTCCACAAAAGGAAGGGGTCATTATATTGAAATTGTTGTTTAAGAAGTAATTTTTCCATCTCAATTAATTTGTCTGCATATTTTGGGTCATTTGCAAGATTTACCTGATGAGGCTTTGGAATATTTCCAGTCAGCCGAATGATGGCAGTATCATGATGTTCCATCAGTAACTCATTCGGATTTTCCTTTAAATTGAACAATTGGGTCTCGTGAATTTGCCCATTATTAACATCATACTTTATCAATTTCCAATCACCTTTTTTTATTGCACGAATACCGGGTCTTGAACTACTCTCACCTTTATCATACTTTTCTTCAAATCCGTTATACACCCCATAAAGTACATCCCGTATGGTTTCGGTTTCACCTTTTAATACAGGCAAAAAGCTTTTCCCGTCACAAGTAAAAGGTTGTTCTATCCCAGCCATATCACATATCGTTGGCAAGACATCCATTAAATATGTATTTCCCACAGCACGGCTACCGGGTTTTATCCCGGGTCCTTTTACTATTAATGGTACCCTCCAGCTATGTTCATATAGATTTTGTTTCCCCATCAAACCATGACGGCCTATGGCAATACCATTGTCTCCCGTAAAGAAAATATAAGTATTTTTCAATTCACCCATCTCCTCCAATTTGGTCAATACATGTCCTATTTGGATGTCCAAATTTTCAATACAAGCATATTCCCTTCCTTTTTCATTTCGAATGGTAGTTTCATCACGCCTGTCCATTACCCCTTGTACACGGGTTTCATCACGCCCACTATCATTACCATGCTTGAATGGATGCCTGGGCAGGTAATTTATGGGGAGGGGCGGTGCTTTTGGATTAGGTAAAGCTGGCGGTTCATCAGATGCGCCATATTTTTTATACAACTTTTCTTTACCATGCCTGGGATCATGAGGATGTGAAAATCCCAAATAAATTAGGAAGGGTTGTTTTTGTAATTGTGATTGTCGCTTTTCCAAAAATTCCAAAGCTTTATCCGCATGCCATTTGCTTCCATTCTCATCGTCTGCTCTTACACACCACTTCTCATAATTATAGGTAAACAGCTTGTCCGCATTATCATAACTGGTCGTTGGTTTACAGGTACGGAATGTAATGTATCCCGCACGATTAAAAACAGCAGGTATACTTTGGTATTCCGGATCCTCCGGCAATAGTGCTGCATTGGCCATGGCAGGTGTTTCATAATCGGTAGATGGAGTCGTTGGCAGACCAACTGTTCGCCACAAATTACGACCCGTCATTATTTGGGTGCGGGAGGGAACACAGACTGCAGACATCCAGGATCCCTGGATGTAGGCCGAAGTTAAGGTCATGCCTGATTCTGCAAGCTTATCAATATTGGGCGTTTGACAAATTTGGTTACCATAAGATTTTAGTGAAAAGGGAGATTGATCATCTGTAATAATAAACAAAATATTTGGCTTCTCATGCTGCTTAATATTTGGATTACACCCGGTATAAGTGGTTAACAAGCAACTTATTATAAAAAGGATAACTTTGATTTTCATTGTGGTCATATTAATCATCGAAAATAAGCCATCCGAGATCAGCAGGATTATCTGTCCCAAACATCAATCGTGGTGTGATTGGATTATTCGGACACCAGGAACTGATCTCTCCCCCCATCTTTTGCACCCAAACATCCACCCTGACAGAATGTAGTTTCTCCTTACTCCATCTGAAAGTGTTCATTTTCGATTTTTATATTTTCCTTCTTGTCATTTCTATTACCCTTACAGGATAAAAGAATGATAATCATTGTGGGTATGCTCAAGCATAGTAATAGCTGTTTCATAAGACTCTTAATTACTTCATATATAAGGGAAGTTGTTCATCCAGCACCTCATGCAAGACCTGTAGCTTTTCTTTCAGGATGAACGGGTTGTAGACATAGTCCATCTCGCTTTCGTAGCCCAGCCGCGAATCGAGCCGGGCGGTTTCCAGAGATGCTTCCGTTCGCTCGATTTCGGCGGACAAGATCTCCGACATTCGATCGAGGAACGGTTTCGCTTCGTCCTCCATGTCGGTTTTTTTCAGGTTGAAACGGAGATCCTCAAATTCCAGAATCGCATGCAGGCTGCGGAGCATGCGTTGCATCTGTTCGACAATCAGTACTTCCTTTAATGCGGTCTTTTGTTTCGATTCAGGCGCGCTCAGCGCAGCTTGCCGATATAACTTCAATCCGCGTTCAAACTCGTCAGCGGCTAAAAGAACATATTTATTGAAGACAGGCAAGACAGCGGTTTTCTCAAGCACCTCTTTTGATTCGATCGCTCCTATTCCGGAATGTGATCGGGCATAAGCTTCGGCCCGATTTGAGCGATTGGTGAAATCGGGAGTAAACACCATGATGTTATGCGAGAACGGCCAGTACGGGACCATCCGATGTCGCCAGTGAGTCTTCTGTTCTTCGTCCCACCAGGAATTGTTCAATGTCATTATTCTCATAGGTGGTTCATCGAAGAACAGTGGATTGGCGACCGCGCTGTTGGTTCCCATCGTAGGGCCGGTATCAGGAACGTATTTAATCGCCTTGCTGAAATGACTCCATGCTTTTAGCACCTGTTCCTCGGAACCGGCACCGAACTGCCGACGGGCGATGGATTCTAACAGCGTCTGCTGGTCGAGTGGATCAGTCCAGCACGACCAGGCACGAAGTTCGGCCATGAAGTTCGGTTTGTAACCATTGCTCCATGTTTCCAGTGTGCCATCAATGCCATATTCGGCGAGTTTTTCATAGCGCTTCTGCCACTGTTGCGGACAGGGCAGGTACGGCGTTGTGCCAAACTGCCAGGTGGCGAAGCAGTCGACCTTGCAATAGACCTTCATCCCACGCCGGTCCGATTCGGCAATTTGCGCCGCAGCAACTTCAGCCGGACCGATCTGGCTGATTGAGTAATCCCGCAGGTACCCATGCAGCCCGTCGATCTCGAAAGCTTTGCCGTTTTCCCAGGTTAACAGCGGAATTGTCTCAGGTGGCAGCAGGCTGGTGACATAACGTTTCAGCTCCACCTGGGTGGGACGGAAGTCTATGTTATACTCCCAGGGCAGGATTTCGATCTTCGGATTGAGCTTGTGACATTCTTCCACCACGATCTTGACGGCTTCTGTCCATTGTCTGGCCCATTCACGAAGGTCCTGCTTGCCGTGACCACCTGCTCCGAAGAACTTCTCGAAGTAAAAGCCTTCGGTCAGCAGGACGTAGCCGTGGATATCGGGAAACTTAGTGACAATATCACGTACATGCTCTCGCAGCTTTGCCTTGTTTTCGGGTTCACCAGTGTTGTTATAGAGTATGGGCGTGTATACCTTGATGCCGTGCTGTTTAGCCCTAAAGATCACATCGTTCAGCCGCGCAGCGTTTTGCTTTCGAACAAGGTGATAGTGGGGCGGCCCTTCAACTCCGTTCGGGTTCGCGTAGGCTGAAGCAAAGATCGCATCATAGCCATCGTGGGCCAGATGTGACAGATATGTATCCGGCCATTGCATCCAGCCCAGCCACGACAAAACCATTCGTGTCTGATACCGGCTGTGACGGACGGTCTCATAATCACGTGGCAGAAAGGGTCCTTCGCGAAGGTTCATTCGTGATTCGAGATTAAACAGGCCGAACATTACCCCCCGCTCGTCAAAACCGCAGACGATGATTCTATCAGGAGAAAAACGAATCTCATAATCTTTCTCTGTCTTCAATTCGCTGCCGATACCTGGCAGCTGATCCGGTGTGCCAGCTATAATGACTTTTTTTTGCCCGTCCCAATCGCTCAGCAGGGACTTCTGATTCACCTCGACTTCCACCTGCATTGAAGTCCGCATAAAATCGCACAGATCCTGAGCAGCATAGTTCACCAATGGTCCGGATTTCGCATGGATCAGCACTTGCCAACCAGTATCGGCAATGACCATTTCGTCTTGATTCGGTTGAGCATTTATGTCGCGTTGGTGAAGATGGACAGGTCCTTTCTTGAGGGTTTTATGGTAGTCGTAGCCCTGCTCGACGGGAAGTACCTGTATGGCCTTCTTAAGGAATGCCTCAGCGGTTGTTGTGTTGTCAGGCCTGTGGCATGAAGATGCTGTCAGGAACACTAACAAACAAATAGCCTGTGACATGTTGGTAAATCTGATTATTGTGAAATGCTTACTCATTTTATTCTTGTTTTTAGTTGCACAGCACACCACTTCCCCTCATCGAAGATGTATATGCTACCATAGCCGATGTCATTCAACAGGGAAACAACATCTTGAAAGTTATTGACCATTTCATTCGGGTGATGAGCATCTGAACTTATCGTCAGACGAATGCCAGCTTGAAGACATTTTTCCAGTATTTGTCTGCTGGGATAAAATTCCTTTGTAAAGCCTTGATAATATCCCCTGGTATTTACTTCAACAATACACTTTGTAACTGATATGGCGCTAATAACATCAGAGATAATATCCTGATACCAGTTTTCTTCTTCATTAAAATACCTGTTCCCCTTATTCAGCTTTTTAATCAGATCAAGGTGTCCGATGATATCGGGAGGATCATATTTTATCATTTCAAAAACAAGCTCATAGTATCTGGTAACCAATTGCCTGATATTATTGTTAAAAATACACCTCAGCCCTCTTTCAAATTCTTCCTGTTTGTAATCTATACTACAATGAGACTGATCATCAAATTTACCTGTATAATGGACAGAACCGATGATCAAATCCAAATTTCTACCTGCATAGTCTTTTGGACATATTTGACCAGGGATATAATCCACTTCCAGGCCTGAATATATCCTGATATCCTTATATTCAGACTTTAAGCTGTCGATTTCTGAAATATAATTGTCCAGTTGATCAGATTGAATATGCCAGTTGGTATGGAATGGTACCGGGGCATGGCCGGAAAAGCCAATGGCATACATATTTTTTTCTATGGCTTTCTGAACATACGATGCCAGTTTACCCTTGCCATCACAATAGTGACTGTGCATATGATAATTTGTCCAATTCATCATTCACTCCACCCTGCATTTACCTATCTCATACCAACCATCATCGGTTTTGCCTTCATTGGCGATAGGAACCAGGCGGTCTGAAGCGCTGTGAAATACCAGGCCAAGCTCCAGGGTATACTCCCCTTCAGTTAACTCCTGCGGAGAGGGATAATCTATTTCCACAGATCTTGAACCAGGCAGCCAGCCTTGGATAGATTGATCCGAGATATATTGACCAAAAATACTATCCTGTTTGTCGCGCAGGCGAATTGCCAGGCGGTGATCCCGGTAGGGAGGGGCTATGCCTAGATTCTCCCATTCCAGTTTCAGGGTAGATGTTGAGGCCGGTTTAATAATTTTATCGTAATTAATTTCTCTCAGTACCAGCCGAAATCCCAATTTCATTACCAGCCGTTCTATCTCCGATTGATATTCTCCAGGAATATAGTCTGACTTGTTATGAGCAAGGGTAGCATGCCAGGCAATGGCATCATCAACAATCTGCCTGATGGCATTGCCTTCTGAATACCAGCTTTTCATAGTATAACAGGATTCCAGGGCGACCAGGCCATTTTCCCATGCCTCAGTTATCAGCTTGTGTGCCGGCCAGTAAGAATCTTCATGATGATTCCACCCGCTGCCCTCAGGCAGGTAATTGCCCCAGCAATCCCCCCTCCAGGCGCTCCTCCCTTTACTTGCCGCATATTGAATACCTTCCTGGTCATCGACCAGGGCTACCAGTGGGGTGTTGGGAAAAGATTCATAATACAGGTCAATGATGGCAGATCGTTCTTCACGGCTTGGCATAAGTTCTGGATGACAGTATTCATGCCATTCCCCCCAGAGTCCTACCGAGCCAATATCCACTGAACCCAGATCTGGATGTCCGTCATAACGCTCACCAAGTGCCCTGATCAGTTTAGCATGGGATTCTTTTATGATGGGATCTTCTAAATCGGGACTGTAATAATCTTCGTTCTCGCAACGGGTCAGACGTAAACTGACTCCTTTATCAACCAGCCATTCGGGAATGCCGATATCATATTCCCCTGGCCATTCCAGCATGATCCTGAATTCAAGTGTCTGGCCATTTTCCCTGGCCCTTGCCAGATGGCTGTCAATTAGGCTCCAGTTGTAATTTCCTTCCTCCGGTTCAATCTGTTCCCACATCCAGCGGAAATAGGCAGAACCTGATGAAAATGGCATTTGCTTCAGGCTGGGATCTTCGTCTTCAAACCTGAAAAAGGTTTGAAAACCAACTCCGGGAATCTTAAGAAAACCAGTATATTCAACAAGTTCATCATGCTGGCCATTCGTCTCAATATTCTTCGAACAGCTAACTAATAATAAAATAAGTAGAATCGGTGAAAATAATCGGAGAATTTTTTTCGGCCTTTTAAGAAGGTATCTCATACATAAATGTGCTGGAAGTCTATTTTGCTATGCTCTTAAAATACGCATCAAATACTCCGCAGAGTTGATTTCCCAGCAGGATCCAATCATCGGCCAACGGCCTTTTTTGTAATCCTTCTATCCATCTGGCATTGAGTTCATAAACAAACCAATCAATCCCGTATCTTTCACTTATCCCGCCCCCGGGTGGCCTGTAAACGGCCCTTTCCCTGAACCAGGTGTCACTTCTCAAAAGCTTTTCAAGGGTTTTCATATGATCCACATAGCTGACAGAATCGGCATTGGCAGGTGGTTCAAATATCACTGGCCCCCCATCGTCATTATGAAAATCAATGCTCAGGTTTGGTTTTTTGCCTTTGGCTATCATTTTCTCAAGCCACTTTTCCATGTAATAAACTTCGGG
>Ga0209345_10004895_pt1 | contig 12678 bp, 15 predicted proteins | sample Cruoilmetagenom7_FD_187294 | JGI IMG/M metagenome (GOLD analysis project Ga0209345, IMG submission 187294) | Oil polluted marine microbial communities from Coal Oil Point, Santa Barbara, California, USA - Sample 7 (SPAdes) (version 2) | ecosystem: Environmental > Aquatic > Marine > Oil seeps ...
TGTTAAAATTTTTGGATAAAGACACCAATAATTTCAAACAGAAAAGCCAAGCCTATTATCTATATGACTAAATAAAATTCGCTATCCGTCACTCTACAATATTTTGATAGGATACAATACACACGCCCTTCTTAGCTTTTTCGCAGGCTGCATTGCTGTCATGTGCCGTCACGGATTTCAGCACTTTACCGTCTTTTGAAAACTTTAGATCAAAATAATAGGCTGTGCCTGTTGGCTCTGGCGCATGGCCGAATGGTTCAAATTTTGCGTCCGCATAGGCGCAATAATGCCACGCATAGACAATTTCGGCTGCGGGGAAGACGGCTTTGGCTGCCTCGACCCGTTCTTCACAATTAGCCGCGTCGCTGACCGTAAGGAAGGATGCATCAACCATGCCCTCCTGGCCTTCCCCACTAGCTTCAGTGGCCAGAACCATGAGGTTTGGTGGCGGTGGCGGGGTCGGTTCTGAGCAGGCAGTGAGCGTAGCGGCTAACCACAATGTGGATATAAGAAGTTTGGTATTCATATTCGTCTCCATTTTTTGCCTAATATTTTGCACTGCATAGATTATGTGCTATAATTACGGGCGGACATGGCAAGTTTATGACCACAATATGGACAAGCACCCAAGCGACAATTGGAAATCGGGACGAATTACCGCACGTTGATATTCGATGTTTAAGATAGAGTAGCGACGCAAATTTTGAAAATAGAGAGTGTATTATGTTTATAAATTTCTGGTATCCAGCTTGTTTCAGTACCGAACTAACCGAAATACCCCGCAAGCAAAAAATGCTTGGTTTAAATTTCGCTCTCTTTCGCGATGCTGACGGCAAAGCCAATTGCCTCTCCAATACATGCATCCACCGCGGTGGTTCACTGGCCTGTCAGGGTGAGCAAATTAAGAGCCAAGTAGTGGGCAATAATATCCAATGCCCCTATCATGGTTGGGAATTTAACGGTGATGGCGATTGCGTGAAAATCCCTTCCCAAGAAGGCGATACACCTATTCCCAAAAAAGCCCGAATAGACGCTTACCCTACCCAAGAAAAATACGGTATCGTATTTGTGTTCCTCGGTGATCTTCCCGAGGACGAACGTCCGCCAATTCTTGAAGCTCCTGAATACGATATGGATGATTGGGGTGTAATCTTGCAATCTTATATGCTTAAAACGGGATATCGCCGCTCTATCGAAAACGCCATTGATCCCGCACATAACGAGTTTGTGCACCCAACACATGGGTTTTCTGGCAAAGACCCAAATTATTTTGTACCCAAGCTCGACCTCATAGAAGATGATTGGGGCGTCGGCTTTATGACAGAATATGCATCCTCTGGATCCCCGAAAAAAGAATTCAGCGAGATGAAAAACAACAAGGTTACGATGGCTGGTTCTGGTACGTGCGGACCATCGCAATTTTGGACTAAAATCCAACCGGGTGGTAAATTTAAAATGCACCAATATGTTTACGATCTACCAATTGACGAGTTTAATACGCGGGTGTTCTTGGTCTCAACGCGCAATGCGGGCCTGGAAGAAAACATGCAAACTATGATGATGGAACGCAATAAAATCGTTGCCCAGCAGGATATCGACATTCTGGACGAGGTCGAGCCTGTGCGCACCCCACCGACCATGAAGAAAGAATTCATGGTACGTTCCGACAGCTGTATTGTCCGCTTTCGCCAACATATCAAAGACTACGAAAAACGCGGTTGGCGTATTGATTTGAAGAAGTTCCATAAGGAAATGGACAAAGGCGACCGCGTCTTCGCTATCCCAAGCCCGCGTCGCCGCAAGGAAAAAGGGTGGGTTTTGGACGCCGTCCCACTGATGCCTAAACACAAAATCGGGAAGTAAGTGTTCGCTTATAGGGTCGTTCAGGTCGTAATCTCGGACGCCAATTAATTTAGGAAATCCGCAGCTAGGCTTTAGCCCTTTGAAATTTACTGCGATATGCCATGATAGAGAAACATAAGCTCGGCACAGCAAACGTGCAGGTGACTATATTTGAGGGCGTTGATGAAGAATGAAAATAATATATCAGTCACAAATCCCCGTACGGGTAAGGTGGATTTCTACATTACGCCTGCCAGTTTAGATGCTGTAAAAACTGAATGCCAAGCCCTGCGTGAGCGGCAAGTGGCGTGGTGCCAACAGACCTTGTCATACCGCACAGATATCTTGTTGAAGTTCGCCGCAAAAATTGCGGAACATCGGGACGACATGGTTGCCGCGTTAACGGCTGACACCGGACGTTATGGCCTGTCTATTATGGAAACCGACGGGGTGGCTGCCAGCATCAAGCGTTGGATTAAGACTGCCGAGGTTTTGGAAGTGCCAATTGAAGGGCGTTCAACCTCACTTCCCTTTATCACCTATGCCGTTGAGAACCGCCCTTATCCATTAGTCGGTGTAATTAGTCCGTGGAATTTCCCCCTCACCCTCGCACTCATTGACGCAATCCCCGCATTGCTGGCCGGATGTGCGGTGATTATTAAACCCAGCGAAGTGACGCCACGTTTCGCGGAGCCTTTGCGCACCATTATCTCCGAAGTGCCAGAGCTAGACGCCGTACTGACCATGATAGATGGCGCCGGGGAAACCGGAGCTACACTCGTCGATAACGTCGATATAGTCTGTTTTACGGGCAGTGTCGCCACAGGGCTCAAAGTCGGTGAAAAGGCAGCGCGCAATTTCATTCCAGCTTTCCTGGAGCTTGGCGGTAAAGACCCGGCCATTGTGCTGGAAAGCGCCGACATAGACCGTGCGACCACCGCCATATTACGTGGCTCTATCATTAATACTGGCCAAGGTTGCCAGTCTATTGAACGGATTTATGTACATGAAAATCTGTTCGCAGATTTCCTAGACGTGCTCGTGACCAAGGCGAAGGCCGTAACCCTCAACACACCAGACATCCACGCGGGTCACATAGGCCCGCTCATCTTTGCCCACCAAGCCGAAATCATCCAAAACCAAATTGATGATGCAGTTGCCAAAGGCGCTATCGTGCATACAGGTGGCAAAATATTGGACAAGGGCGGGCTGTGGTTTCCGCCGACTGTGCTGTCAAACGTCACCCATGATATGGATGTGATGACGGACGAAACCTTTGGTCCCGTCCTGCCCGTAATGGCGTTCACAGATAATGACCAAGCCGTACGGCTCGCCAATGAAAGCATGTTCGGACTGAGCGCAAGTGTGTTCGCATCCAGTGCCGACGAAGCCATATCCGTAGGGCGGCGCATCGAAGCTGGGGGCATTAGTATCAATGACGCGGCCCTTACCGCGCTGATGTATGAGGCCGAGAAAAATTCGTTCAAGCTCTCCGGCCTAGGCGCCTCACGTATGGGCACACCCGGCCTAATGCGATTCTTCCGCAAGCAATCTTTAATGACCAACACGGCGGACGTCTTCACTATTCAGCAATTCGACGAGGCCAATAGCAAACCCTAAGGAGCAAGCCATGACCGAAAAAACCATATACACCATAGCTCGGTGTTTCGACAAACCAGGCAAAGCGGCAGCCAAGCGCCGCAAAACTTTCCTACCCGATCATCTGGGACATATAGAAAAAACCATAGACGAGGTTTTCGCCGCCGGTCCGCTCTACACCTATGACCACAAAACCATCATCGGCTCGCTCTATATCTACAAAACCGACGACGTCCCCACCGCCAAAGCCATGTTAAAAGCAGACCCCTATTACCGCGCCGACATCTGGGGCGAAATCCGCTTCACCCCGTTTTATGTGGCGGCGGGCGAGACTGTTGGCGGGCTTGCGTATTAATAGTCGGTTTAAACTAACCAGCCCTTAGCGGTTTTCTTGCGGGCGAACCAGATTAGGAATACCGCAATAATTGGAATCATTATGGTCATGGCTAAATCAAACCCGCCAAGTGATTTTCCTACGTCAGATAATATCCACCAATAGCATTGTTGTGCGAGCACAGCTATAAGGGAGATGATGAAAAACCAAATCGCGATTGATTTGCGCAGCAAGAGCATAATACAGCCCAGCACGCCACCAAATACGGCGACACCAAATGCTAAGGTCATCCATTTTGGTAGAGCGACCATCATGGCACGCTGTGCGTCTGAAAGCTCGGCCATGACTTCAGGTGTCATAGTCACTTGCATGAAAAACCCAGATACGCCACCTAGATTCCACAATAGCGCTAGCCCACTAATAATCCAGAACCACACGGGTGGTTTATTTGTTGTTTCGGTCATAATATATCCCCTATTTTAACCAATTTTTGTTTCTCGACATCCGAGAAAACCAGACAAGGAAAATAGCTATCACCCAAATGAGTGCTGTCATTATCCACATCACCAATTCAGCTTCAGGTTTGGCGTCTGTTGTAAATTGGTAGCCAAAAGATATCACCATGACCACAATCGTTAGCAAGAATAATGGGTATGCGATTGCTTTGCGTAGCACCAGCGCTAAGGATCCAAGTACTGAGCCAGCAATAGCTAAGCCCCAAGATAGCTTAGCCCACATTGGCATAACCTTTAGAAAGTCGAGCATTTCTTGCCCAAAGCTTGCAAGATAAGCTTGGTTCAACGTCATCGACATTACATAATCATACAGCCCCATAAGATTCCAGAGAACAGCAATCACTGCAATTATCCAAAACCAAACGGGTGGTTTACTTGTTGTTTCGGTCATTATTGTCCCCTTTTTGTTGTTTTCTGCTAATATTCTAGCGATTTTCAGGCGTTATGGCAAGGGCGACACAAATAACTTGTTTAATATTAAACTACCTGTTATCTAGTTTAATATTAAACTACTTGGAGACCAGCGTGCAAAGACGGAAATTTTTGAAAATTATTGGCGGATCTGTGACCTTGCTGGCAGGTGGAACTTACATCTGGGCAGCACCTACGGCCAAGTCTGCACGGGCGGCTTGGGGACGCGTGGGGCAATATACCGACCCGATGCGCGCGGCCTTGTCTTACGCAATTCTCGCCCCCACCCCCCATAATCGTCAGCCTTGGCTGGTGGAACTTATCAGTGATACCGAAGCCATATTGTACTGTGATGATGACAGGCACCTCCCGGTGACCGACCCGCTAGATCGCCAGATTACTATCGGGCTTGGGTGCTTCCTCGAGTTATTTGACATGGCTGCGCGGCAGAACAACTACCGAGCCGATATAGATTTATTCCCCATGGGTGGCCATCCCAAGCGACTGGACAAACGCCCGGTGGCACGGCTTTTACTCTCCCCAACTGACGAAGCTCCAGATCCCCTGTTTAAACAAATACCCAACCGAAGAACAGACCGCTCGCCTTATAGCGACCAAATACCAAGCGGCGAAGCACTTGCGGCTTTACAAACGGCAGCAGGCAAAATCTCACATGTCAGCACCTTGGATGACCTTTCGGAGCAATTACGCAATATCTGCCACGACGCTGCGCGTATTGAATTCACAACGCCCCATACCCACGCAGAAAGCGTCGGTCTGATGCGGGTTGGCCGCAAAGAAGTCAAAGCAAACCCCGACGGCATATCCATAGAAGGGCCAATGATAGAGCTTTTGAATATTGGCGGAGCGATGAGTAAGGAAGCATTAGCAGACCACAATGCGACTGCGTTTAAGCAAGGCATGAAAATGTATCTGGACGCGGTTGATAGTGCCAAAGGGTTTTTCTGGATTACAACGCCCAATAATTCGCGCGCATCGCAAATCTCGGCTGGACGCGTATATGTGCGGGCGAACTTAAAGGCTACGGAGCTTGGCCTATCCATGCATCCCTTAAGCCAGGCATTACAGGAATATCCTGAAATGGCAGAGCAACTGGTGAAAGCACATGAAGTTTTGCATGTAGAAACGCCAGCGCGCGTGCAAATGTTGGCGCGGATTGGTTACGGAACGGCTAAGGGTATATCGCCGCGCTGGCCACTTGATGCCCGGATCCGCTAACTATGTATCAAGCCCTCACAGAAATCGGGATTATTCACCAATTAACCGAAAGCATGTTGCGCGCGACCCTGCCCAAGCCGCTCACTTTGGCGCAATTCAAAGTTCTGACCCATTTATCACGTGTGCCCGATGTTAACACCCCGACCCGCATCACCAACGCCTTCCAAGTCACCAAAGGAGCCATGACCCATACGCTGGGACTTCTTACGAAAAACGGCTTTGTCACTATCGAGGCAGACGAAAGAGACGGCCGCGCCAAACACGTCTATATCACCAAAGCGGGCCAAGAAATCATGGGTAATGCCCTTATGGCTATGGCGCCGAACTTTATGGGACTTAGCACACAGTTGAACGACGCAGAAATAACGGCGCTCACACAATCCTTGGGCAAACTTCGGGTTTTTCTTGATAAGGCCCGAGAGCATTAACACCATAGGCGCTCGTTGGGGGCGACGCTCTTGCGTCGGAACGATGTTACGGTATTTACCTAAAGTTTGTTGCGCACAAGATGTGCGCCCCCCATCGCCTACACTCTGCTTCGGCACTTCCCCCGTAAGAACGGAGGAAGGGAGAATACAATATATTCATCCAACAAAAACCCTGCCGTAAAGAGCAGGGTTTCTACTTGAGAGTTATATCATTTTACCAGCCGCCGCAGCCGCCCATACGTGGCCAGTTATTGCCATAGCGCGAATACGCCACACCGCACCCGCCTGATTGATATTGGGACGAATGTGAGTAATGCGAGAAATTCTGCTGATAGACAGGAACCGGAGTTGGCACTGGATAGCGCACATAAATAATTGGGCGCACGACGCGGACTTGCTGATAGTGAGTTTGCGGAACAACGACAGGCGCGGGTCTGTAAACTGGTACTGGCGCTTTTTTGACCACAGAATAGCAACCAAGAACCTTGGCACCACCGGGGTTATAAACACTGGTCGGACAAGTAGTCGCACTTAAGAATTCATTGCTTCCCATACCGTCGATGCGGTGATGCGAGATATTACGCGCTGACGAGGTAAATGAAATAGTATTTGCACCACCCATAGATGGCGCCATGCTTGGTGGTGAAGTATATTCACCCATTGCCATTTGCGTGCTACCCATAGACGGTGCCATGCTCGGCGGTGACGTATAGCCCCCGGTTGCAGCATGTGTGCTAGCTCCTGAAATGCCTACAGAAGAACTACTGCCGGATGATATGCAATAGCCATCGTTCGCGCGGCTAGACCCGGATGGGCAAGGCGATGTGCTAGCACTGCCATATCTTGTGCTCATGGAATGGCTGGAATGTGAACCAGAACTATGCGAGCCGTGCATACCGGGGGAATGGCTAGAATGATTAGTTGATCCATAACTACCTGAGCCATAGGTGATACCCTGACTGCTAGATCCGCCCGCATAGGCCGGGGTTGCCAATGGTACAATACAAACGGCTAATGCCGCACTTGCCAAATACTTGCTGGCTAAATATGAAATACGCATAATATCGTCTCCAGAAACTATAATTTTGCCCAGCCAATAGGAATTTATTGGGCCGGGCAAGATGCTTCCCCCCTTGGGGGAAAATTAACTATGGCAATAATCCCGGCTTAAACCTGAGGATAAAAGCCGGATAAATTGGTTAATATGCCCAGCGACCACCAGGTGCCGGCATTTGGGCTGGCATTGGTCTTTGCATTACTCTTTGTTGTGGCATAGCAACCGGGCCACACACCGGACGAACTGGAACACGTACGGCGGTTGGCACAGGGCGCGGCACACCGATAACCGGACGGACAACATTCACTGTGCGTGACGTGCCGGGCGCACCACCGCGGCGACATAAAATCTGTGTGGCTGGCAGGCCGTCAACAACAGTTGCACCAGATGTTTTCTCCCAATAATCAGGGGTTCCGGCTGTTTTATATGTATATGAGCCACCCGAAACATGACCGATGACATTACCGCCCATTTGAGGGCGCATTTGGGGTTGAACTGGACGCGGACCATTAAATCTAGCGCCATATGTACCGTTTACAGTGGTCACAGAGCTAACCTGTTGCTGCGCTACACCGTCGATATGTGTGATCGGTGAACGATCAACTATTGATGTTGGTATATGTGCAGTACCAGGCGTCAGAACATTGCTGCCATATTGACGCGGAGCAAAGTTAGCTGGGTTATAGCCTTGACCAGTACGAACTTGTACAGGTGCAACGGGTGCCCGCATGATAGGGGTACCCATAATTTGCATGGGTGCCCTCATTTGCGGCATTGGCAGAGGTCTTACTTGTGGCATTGCTACGGGGGTACCGCCAGTCCGGCAATATCCGGTGCTCACAGGGTTACAACCACCGCTAAATCCTGTTGGCGCTGCATTCATTGGTACCATTTGGCCGCGAGTATGTACGCGCATAACATTAACGTTCGGCGTATTTTTATATGCGAAGGTTTTCAAATATCCATAAGGTGCAGTGCTATACGAATTGACCGGAGCCAAAGGATCAACATTAACACCATGATTTACTACACCAGGATTGCAATTATTTACTGACCTAACACCCACTGGCCGAACACCAACGGATGGACGGACATTACATGAAGCACTGCGCACACCTTCATAAGGCATGACACTTGCGTTTAAACCAGAATTACAGACAACACCGCCGCCACAAGACCCCGCTAAGGCTACAGTGCTGACACCCACCATAAGAATGCCGCTAACCGCAGCTGATACAACCGAATAGATACGCATATGCGCTCTCCCAAAATATGGTTCGATCGCACCACGCGAAGAACCCCACCAAAAAATTTCCGGCTTTGCCTGTTTCAGGTTCAAAGCCACTTTATTATTTTAGGCTAAGGCAACTTTACTTGTGATCATCAGAGCGAACGCTCTAAAAATCATAGGTAATACCACCGCGTTCCCAATCGCCAAAGCGTGTGGGTTCAGCCCCCTTGGGCCCGGATTTTTCTTGTGGGAGAGGTTTGGCATCCTGGGCTTTCAGCTTTGCTTGCCTGCGCTCAGCGGCTTCCTCCAGTGCCCTACGGGCTTCGGGGGATAGCGTCTTACCGGGCGCAGCATTTGGAGGGTTCGTCATCAAAGCCTCCTTAAAGCCGTTACACATTACCAAACCAAAGCCACAATTAGTACCAAGCCAAGGTTTTGACAAGACCAGAAATACCAGTCCCGTCACGACACAACTTCTACCCCAAATGGGCTAAAATATAATTAAGCGGCTGTTAGTGTGGGGTTAAGCATAGTTGTTAGGTTGTGGGTAAGGAGTTGCTTTGTACCTGTAAAACCAGTAACCACGAATAGAAGTATTGGAAAGGCTTGTCATGGCGAATAAAATTCTAGCAGATTTCGTGCAAAAAAGTATGGAGCATGGGCAAGACCGCGAAAATATAACAAATGCTCTTAATCAGGCCGGTTGGAAAACCAATGAGGTTCAGGATGCCTTGGCATTGTTTTCAGACGTGGACTATCCGATTGCGGTTCCCAAACCACAACCCTACCGGTCGGCACGCATTGCATTTCTCTATCTTTTATTTTTCATCATGCTGGGTGTTATATCCATTAGCCTAGGTAACTTACTGTTCGCATTGATAGAAACCCTGTTCCCTGATGCTGCAAAACCCAGTGATTATATCCAAATACGGAATGAACGACAAATCAGAAGCGGTATATCTGGATTAATCGTCGGCGCGCCAATCTTCTTTTTCCTAGCGCGGATGCTCTCAAAAGCCCGCCAAAAAGACCCCGAATTGCAGCGTTCGCAAATCCGCAAATGGCTTACTTATTTAACGTTGGTTATCGCTGGATCTACGCTTGTCGGGGATGCCATATCTCTCGTGTATAATTTACTCGACGGCGAAATGACGACACGCTTTTTACTGAAATCTCTAGTTATAGCGCTGATTGCTGGCGTCATTTTTATATACTTTATCAAAGACGCAGAACGCGGGGACGAAGGACAAAACCATGCAGGGTAAAGTTGGACTTGTTTTAGGGTGGGCAACAGGGCTGGTTGTTTTAGCGAGTATTATCGGAGGATTATTGGTTATTGGCAGTCCCAGCAAGGCCAGAGACGAAAAACAAGATATAGCCAGACTTCAGGCAATGAACAAAACGGCTATCGCCATAAGTTGTTATAGTGATAATATCGGCTCTCTCCCCGAACACTTAACTGACATAAAACAGGAAATCGAGAAATCGGCTTCAAAAACAGCAAGTTCCAAGCGCTGTAAAAATCTTGAATGGGAAATCGACCCGATTAGTGGCGATGAATTTGAGTATTTACGAATTGGCGATCATGAATTCCAATTATGCGCAATCTTCGCCCGCGTAAGTTCGCAAAAATTTAAGAACCCTAGAAATCGCAGTTATTATATGGGCGGTTTTTCATATTCCGCCGTCTTGTTAGATACAAACAAACCCCGCCAAGAAGCCGGTCGACATTGCTACACGGCAAAATATTGGGAAAACAAGTAAAATCCGACTGGATTTTGGCTAAGGTTGGGTTTGGGATGGGTAAACTTGGCAGGTAATAATTATGACAACCCCTACTCCACCAAAGAAGCACGTCTTATTCATAAAGTTCATTCTGACGATTTATGCCATCGTTCTGGTCATGATTTCTGTGAGCAATATCGGCATATTTACGCCTAATTGGCCGCTAGAGTTATTCGCCAGCTATGCGCGGCATTTATTGATTTTATCTCCAATCATCGGTTTGTTATTTCTTTTCTTCTGGCGTGCACGTTTGTTGTTTTTTGTGGTTGTTGCGGCGACAGCTTTTTGGCCGCTTGCTACATTCAACAAATATGAGAACCCGACACATGCTCCATGCCAGCGAGAGAACTGCTTGAGCCTGATATCCGTTAATTTGCGCGGGCGACCTGCGGCGCTTAATCGTTTCATAAAATCGGTTCGGCTGAGCGACTATAACATAATAGGAGTTTATGAAATTCCCGAAGCACTTAGCGAATATGAATTACGAGATTTATTCCCTGACTTCCCGCACATTTTCTTGGTTTCACAAACACTGGATGGGAAAATTTTGGGCAGTGTCATGGCTATTATTAGTAAGCATGAGCTTACCAATACAGCTATAATACCAACCAAAATCCCCGGAGAGAGGTTTCTGCCTCGCGCATTCATATCAGCTGAAATAGAAATGTCTCCGGGGCATAAGATACAAGTTTTCGCTGGCCACCCTCGCCTGCCCCTGTCCAAAGAAAGTATGCGCCAAAGGGATAACTTACTCGGCCAACTGAACGGTAAAATTAACGATACTCAAAATTTCATCATCATGGGCGATTTCAATCTCACCCCGTGGACGCCAGTCTTTCGCAGGCTCCCCGGCAAACGCGCAGGAGATCCAAGGCATATCTATACCTGGGACGCAGAGCGCCCTTGGCTAGGTATCCCCATAGATCATATACTAGTCGGGTCAAATATAGAAGTGATTGAGGCGAGGGTGCTTGCGGGAATAGGCTCCGACCATAGGCCAATCATGGCGACTATTGCTTTCAAGGAATAAAGAAAATTTGAAGACTGGTTGCGAAGCTGGGATTTGAACCCGCGCAATGGCCGTGTTTGATTTTATCAAATGCAACGGAACGCAATATTTTCGCAAAGAAATATTGAGGTTTAAATCTTGGCTTCCCACTAAACAAAAAGCCCGCCATAAGGCGGGCCATTTAGTTTGGTTGCGGGGGTAGGATTTGAACCTACGACCTTCAGGTTATGAGCCTGACGAGCTACCGGGCTGCTCCACCCCGCGTCAATAATATAGAGGTCATATAGGGAACCCAATTTCAATTAGCAAGGTATTGTATCAATAAAATGAAAGTTTTATGAGAAAAAAATGCATATTTTCCACACGCAATTGCAAAAATAAAGCCGCCTTGAATAGGGCGGCTTTACTGTAGAAGATTAAGTGGAATAATATTATTTTTCGGCGCCAAAGCGATATGTCATAGACACGGACACACTTGTGAAATTGCCTTCTGGCTTAAGGTTGCCGTCCAAAGATGCACCGCTAGTTGTTACTTCAGCACGAAGACCTAGACCTTCATTAAAGAAATAGGAATAACCAGCACCAAAAGAAACGCCTTGATAACTTGTGTCACCATTGAGCCCACCAGCTGAGAAATCAAGCTCCCCTGCCCGGTAGCCAATGCGCCCGAACCATTCGCCTTTTTCGCCAGTCTTGAAACGTCCAATGGCATAACCGCCAAATTGTTGGCTCAGGTCGATATCAATGCCTGTGCCTGCATAATTATCAACACTACCTAGACCAAATGAGCCTTCTGCTTCAACGCCCCAATTTTCAGTAAAATAATACGTACCGCGCACTGTTGCCATCGGAAAGGAAAGTTCAGTGTCGGAAGAATCAAACAAATAAGTCCCCCCCGCTGAAACTTGAAAATCGTCAGCATTTGCTACGGACGGAATAGAAAAAGCCGTTGCTGCAACGGCAAGTGTAAGTAGAATATTCTTCATGGAACCCCCAAAAAAATAAAAATGATATCCCCAATGGAGGATTGGCGCTTACGGGAAGAACTTAAATTTGTAAAGGTTAAATTGCAGAACATCACATTTGCAGGTCTACTATTTGCAGACAAGCATATCCACCACCGAGAAAGCTCAATAATGGAATGATTTTATTCATAAAGGAGTTTTTTTCATCATCTCTTTGGCATGCCGGGCAGCGACTTACTCTCGCGTGCCTTAAGACAGACTAC
>Ga0209345_10004896_pt1 | contig 12678 bp, 5 predicted proteins | sample Cruoilmetagenom7_FD_187294 | JGI IMG/M metagenome (GOLD analysis project Ga0209345, IMG submission 187294) | Oil polluted marine microbial communities from Coal Oil Point, Santa Barbara, California, USA - Sample 7 (SPAdes) (version 2) | ecosystem: Environmental > Aquatic > Marine > Oil seeps ...
GGTTGATCTGCTGGCCAACGACACCGACGTGGACAACCCCGAAGATCTGGTGGTGACCGACGCAACAGTTCCGGCCGAGCAGGGCACACTGGTCAATAATGGCGACGGCACTGTGACCTTCACACCAGTGGACGGCTTCACCGGCGAGGCCACGATCAGCTACACAATCTCCGACGGCGAACTGACAGACGCAGCGATCCACACGATCACCGTGGGCGAAGCTCCGGCGAACTACGCGCCTGTTGCAACGGATGATTTCGACGAAACGCTGGAAGAAACGGCGGTAACCATCTCTATTCTGGACAATGACAGTGATCCTGAAGGAGATGCGCTGACCATTACCGAAGCTTTGTCGGATGATGGCACAGTTGTGATCAACGACGATGGCACCATAACGTTCACGCCGAACGATGATTTCTTCGGCGAGGCGGTTATTGATTACACCATCACCGATGGCAACGGTGGCTTCGATGACAGCCGCGTTTTTGTGACGGTGACCAACGTAAACGATGATCCGGTTGCTGTGGATGATCAGGCTTCAACCGATGAAGACACGCCTGTGACAATTGCAGTGCTCGGCAATGATAGCGATCCGGATCAGGACACGCTGACCGTGACCGAAGCAACGTCGGATGATGGTGACGTCGTTATCAACGACGATGGCACAATCACCTTCACACCCGCGCCCGATTTTACCGGCGACGCGGTGATCACCTACACCATCGAGGATGGTAATGGCGGCACAGATGATGCGGTTGTGACTGTGTCGGTAGGTGAGGTTTCCGATCCGCCGGTCGCGGCTGATGACACCGCCGAGACGGATGAAGACACGCCTGTCACCATTCCGGTGCTGGACAACGACACCGATCCAGATGGCGATCCGCTGACAGTCACCGAGGCGACAAGCCCCGACGGCACCGTCACGATCAACGACGACGGCACGCTGGAGTTTACGCCGAACCCCGACTTCAACGGTGAAGCCACAATCACCTACACCATCACCGATGGGAATGGTGGCGAAGACACCGGCGCAGTGCTGGTCACAGTAAACCCGGTCAACGACGGCCCGCTTGCCGAAGATGACATGGCTGAAACTGATATCGGCACATCCGTGACGGTGCCCGTGCTTGAAAATGACAGCGACATCGATGGTGATCCGCTGACAGTTATTTCCGCCTCCAGCCCTAACGGGACGGTTGTGATCAACGACGACGGCACGCTGACGTTCACGCCGAACGATGGTTTCACAGGTGAGGCTGTGGTCAACTACACCATCACCGATGGCGAGCTGACCGATCCTGCGGTTCTGTTTGTGACGGTAACTGATCCGGCTGAAAACCCTGTAGCGGTTGATGATGTGGCTGAAACGCCCGAAGACACGCCAGTGATTATTCCGGTTCTGGCGAATGATACGGATCCAAATCTTGATCCTCTGACGGTAACCGAAGCTACCAGCCCGGACGGAGAGATTGTAATCAACGATGATGGCACCATTACCTTCACACCGGATGAGAACTTCAACGGGCCAACAACAATCACCTATACAGTCACGGATCCGGACGGGAACACAGATACAGCCACTGTCGATGTCACTGTGACGCCTGTGAATGACGTTCCAGTTGCCGTGGATGATACTGCAAGTACCAATCAGGACACGGCAGTGGTCATCGATGTGTTGGCCAATGACAGCGATCCCGATGGTGATCCGCTGACAGTTATCGCGGCGACAAGCCCGAATGGTACAGTTGACATCAATGACGATGGCACAATCACCTTCACTCCGGCGCCGGGCTTTAATGGTCCTGCGGAGATCACCTATACCGTTTCTGACGGTAACGGTGGCGAAGCACCGGGTACCGTGGATGTTATGGTCAGCGATGGTATCGTGACAGGCACAGACGGGGATGATGTGATCGACACTGGTTACACGGATGATCCGGAAGGTGATCTTGTGGATAACGGTGACGGCTTCCTGCCGGGCGAAGGCCCTGAGGATGACATCATCAACGCGGGTGACGGTAATGACACTGTTCTGGCTGGCGAGGGCGACGATGATGTGTCGGGCGGCAACGGCGACGATAGTATCGACGGTGGCGTAGGTAACGATGAACTCGACGGCGATGTCGGCAACGACACTTTGCTCGGTGGCGAAGGCGACGACACGCTGAGCGGTGGCATCGGCGATGACGTTCTGGATGGCGGCGCAGGTAATGACAGCCTGAACGGCGATGTCGGCAACGACACCCTGCTCGGTGGCGAAGGCGACGACACGCTGAACGGCGGCATCGGCGATGACGTTCTGGATGGCGGGGCAGGCAATGACAGCCTGAACGGTGATGAAGGCGCGGACACGCTGAGCGGTGGCATCGGCAACGATGATCTTGATGGCGGTGAAGGCGACGACAGCCTGAACGGTGAAGCAGGCAGTGATACAATTGTCGCCGGTGACGGCAGTGACACTGTTGACGGAGGCGTCGGCGACGATGTGATCGACACCAGCGGCGGCACACCCCTGCCTGATGTTGGCTATCCCGGTGTATTCCCTGCAGATCCCGATCCCGAAGATGACCGCGACAGTGTCATCGGTGGTGATGGCAATGACACCATCAGCACAGGCGACGACAGCGACACCATTGACGGTGGCCGCGGCGATGATGTGATCAATGCGGGCATCGATGATGATGAAATCGACGGTGGCGATGGAGACGACCGTATCGTTGGCTCCGAAGGCAACGACACGATCTTTGGCGGTCTCGGCGACGACACGATCTATGCCAATAACGATCCTGATCTTGGCCTCGACGCGCTGGAAATCGAAGATGACGGGTCCAACCCGCTTGGTCCGGACCTCGCCCCAGACAACGGTGACGACTTTGTTGACGGTGGTACCGGTAACGATGTGATCTTTGGCGGTGACGACAACGATACATTGCTGGGCTCTTCCGGAAATGACCTTCTTGATGGCGGTATTGACGACGACATTCTGCGCGGCGGTACCGGTGATGACACGCTGATTGGCGGTCAGGGCAACGACAGTCTTAATGGCGGTCAGGACAATGACTCCCTTGAAGGTGGGATCGGCAATGACACCCTGCGCGGCAACCGTGACGATGACACGCTGCTGGGCGGTGAAGGTGACGATCTGCTGGACGGCGGCGGTCAAAACGACAGCCTGTCTGGTGACGCCGGTGATGATACCCTTCTGGGCGGAACCGGTGCCGATACGCTTGATGGCGGGGATGGCAACGACAGTCTTGATGGCGGTCAGGGCGCCGATGTTGTGAACGGCGACGCGGGCGACGACACACTTGCGGGCGCTTTGGGCGACGATACGCTGAACGGCGGCGAAGGTGATGACGTGCTGCTGGGTGGCTCCGGTGATGACATCCTGCTGGGCAATGCGGGCAATGACACCATGACAGGTGGCAATGACCGTGACATCTTCCGCGATGTGAACGCTGGTGATGTGGTTGACGGCTCTGAGGGGGGGGATGACTTTGACTGTCTGGAGCTTGCAGGATCTGCACCGGACGGTGGCCGTCTGGAAGTTGTCTATGCTGAAGATAACCCTGAAAACGGTGTTGTTAACTATTTCAACGCAGACGGAACCGATGCAGGCCAGCTTGTCTTCACCAACATCGAGAAGGTAGTGCCCTGTTTCACGCCCGGCACGCTGATCGCGACCCCGAAAGGCGAGCGCAAGGTAGAAGAGCTTGAAGTAGGCGATCGTATCATCACCCGTGATAACGGGATGCAGGTCATCCGCTGGATCGGCCGTCGTGAGATGTCCGGCGAAGAGCTTGCTGCGAAGGAACATCTGCGTCCGATCCTGATCCGTCAGGGGGCATTGGGCAACGATCTTCCGGAGCGGGACATGATGGTTTCGCCGCAGCACCGCGTGCTGGTAGCCAATGACAAGACGGCCCTTTATTTTGAAGAGCGTGAAGTCCTGGTAGCAGCGAAGCACCTGACGGATATCGATGGGATCGACGTGGTTGAAGTCTCACAGACGTCTTACATCCACATCATGTTCGACCAGCACGAAGTGATCCTGTCTGACGGCATCTGGACCGAAAGCTTCCAGCCAGGTGACCTGTCTCTGGCCGGTGTCGGGGATGCGTCCCGCGACGAAATCCTTGAGCTCTTCCCAGAGCTTGCGACACGCGCAGGTATCGAAGCCTATGCCGCAGCGCGCAAATCGCTCAAAAAGCACGAGGCAAAGTTGGTCACCAAAAGGAACTGATCATTTCCAAAGACATTCCCCAAGGCGGGCCCGCAAGGGCTGCGCCTTGGGGCCGAATCCTATCCAGCCGTCGTGGTGCCACGAAACGGGGTGGACACATAGCGGGGTCGCGATGCGGCTCGGCTTATGGTTTTTTCAGGAAATTGTTGCGAAATGATCGTCAATAGCGGATAATTCCGCCCATTGTGCATAAGTTATTGTTTATTAAAGTAAAATTAAGAAAATAGTTAGGCTTTTTCAAGGCGGCTGTTATAGTTGAAATCATTACCTAGACTCCAATAATTTCTCTGAGCCTTGTTAAGGACTTGACCAATGGCTGAAATAATCGGCACCGAATTTGATGATAGTATAGCGGGTACTGACGAAGACGATCTGATCGTCACGGGTGTCGGCAACGATACTCTTGCCGGTCGTGACGGGGATGATGTCCTTCAGGCCGGTGAGGGCAATGATTTTCTATTTGGTGAAGCTGGCAATGATACGCTGCTGGGCGGCGACGGAATTGATGACCTGTTTGGGGGCGATGGCGACGACCTGATCGACGGGGGCACCGGCAACGACCTGATGACGGGTGGTGCAGGGAATGACACGCTCATCGGCGACGTGGGAAAAGATATCTTTTACGGCCTCAACCCGGGTGACATCGTAGACGGTGGCGAAGGAGGCAATGTTGACTACGACAGTCTCAACCTTACAGGCTCTGCCACTGACGGCCTGAAGCTCAAGGTTGTGCTGGACGACGACAATCCCGAAAACGGTAAAGTCATCTATACGGATTCCGATGGTAAGGACGCGGGAAAGATCGTCTTTAAGAACATAGAACAGATCATCCCCTGTTTCACGCCCGGCACGCGGATTGCCACGCCACGCGGTGAAGTGATGGTTGAAAACCTGTCGGTAGGCGACCGTGTGATTACCCGCGACAACGGCTTGCAAGTGATCCGCTGGATCGGGGCGCGTGAAATAACGGCCAGTCATTTCGCAGCTGCGTCACATCTTTTGCCAATCCGGATCAGCCGTGGTGCGCTTGGCAATGACACGCCAGAGAGCGATCTGATTGTTTCTCCGAACCACAAGATACTGGTGTCCAACGATAAAACTGCGCTCTATTTCGAAGAAAGCGAAGTGTTGGTTGCCGCGAAGCATTTGACCGGATTACCGGGTGTGCAGGTGATGGACGGGGTGGATACGATCTATATCCATCTGCTGTTCGACCATCATGAAGTTATCTTGTCAAACGGCACATGGAGCGAGAGTTTCCAGCCAGGTCTGCAATCTCTGGCCGGTATCGGAAGTGCCCAGCGCCGTGAACTTCTTGAGATTTTTCCCGAGTTGGCGACATACGAGGGTGTCGAAAATTATGTGTCGGCGCGGCGCAGTATCAAGGCGCATGAGGCGACGTTGCTGGTCAAGTAACGTCGCGCGCGGCACGCCAGGCTGACCACGCCTCCGGTGTGTCCAAGTCTGTACGCGCATGGGCATCAGGCAGGGCAACGAGCTTTGTCCGGTCTTTGTTCTGTTTTACGACCGCTGCTCCGCCGCCGTCACCCGATAGGGCCAAAAGGTCCGGCAAAAGACTGTTGTGAAAGACTATAGGATGACCCGCGTCACCCTTAGCCGTTGTGGCGCGCCAAATTAGCGTTTCAGATGTTGTATCAACTGCTTGCATCACGGTTTTGATGTCATCGGTTGTGATGTCGGGCATATCGGCAAGCAATACCATCACGGCCTCGGCGTTCGGTTTGGCCGCAGCGATACCCGCGTTCAAGCTGGTGTTCATGCCATCTGCCGCATCTGGCACAGGCACCTTCATCACATCCAAACCAGCCAATGCATCATATCGAGGGTGCGGTTCTTCGGGCAATGTGACAAAGACTTTTGCGCCAGTGTTCAACGCGTGTTCCACCTGTCGGCGTAGCAGTGCGACACCGTCAACCAGTTCGAGCAGCTTGTCGCGGCCCCGCATCCGGCTGGATGCTCCCGCTGCAAGGATCACGATCGGGATCATGTTAACCACGCATCCTAGCGCCATCTGCATCGAAAAGCGGCGTGGTGATCAATCGGGCGGGGCGCATCTGGCCCAGTATTTCGATCTCTACTTCCAATCCAGATTGCGCCTTTTCGGTCGGTACAAACCCCTGCGCCACTGATTTTTGCGCAAAATGCGAATACCCGCCCGATGTGCAGAACCCTATCACAGCACCATCCAGCCAGATCGGCTCATATCCCTGCACATCAGCATCCAGCGCATCGACCTCAAACGCGACGAGTTTACGGGTGGGGCCGTTGGCATGTTCGGATTCCGCTGCTGCCCGCCCGATGAAATCAACGTTTTTCTTGAAGCTGATGAACCGGTCAAGACCCGTCTGGGCGGCGGTATAGTCGGGACCGAATTCCAGCAGCCAGGCCCCAAAGAATTTATCCAGCCGCAGAGACATCATCGCGCGCATCCCGAAGGGTGTAATCCCATGGGGTTGTCCGGCCTCCCACAGCGTTGCCCAAAGCTGACGCTGTGCCATGGCATCGCAATAGATCTCATAACCCAGATCGCCCGTGTAGCTGACGCGCTGCACCAGACAATTGGTCATTCCGACGGTCATAGGGGCTACATCCAGAAAGCGCATCGCACCAACATCATCAAGCGTGCAAGCCTGAAGAACCTCACGGGCCAGCGGTCCGGCAATCTGGAAACCGGTACGGCGGTCTGAGATATTCTCGATCCGGACATCGGGGTCGGAATTTTGCTCGAACCAGCGGCTGTGGAAGTCCTGCGCACCGTAAGATGCCGTGAGCTGGAACAGCTCTTCTTCTAGGCACGAAATGGTGAAGTCTCCGATAAGCCTGCCTTTTGGTGACAACATCGGAGTGAGAGACAGGCGCCCCTTTGCAGGGACACGTCCCGCCATGACACGGTCAAGCCACGCGCGTGCGCCTGCGCCCGAGATCAGATATTTGCCGAAGTTCTGGACTTCGTTGATCCCCACTGCCGTACGCACCGCGCGGACCTCACGGCCGGTCGCGTCGAACGCATCCGAGCGGCGGAAGGAAGGGGTCTCGTATCGCGGCTCATCGCCTTGCGCAAAGTAGTTGGGGACCTCAAGCCCGAATTGCTGGCCCCAGACGGCACCCATATCGCTAAAGATGTCATACATCGGGGTGGTATGATGGGGGCGCGCGGCAGGTAGCTCCTCGTTCGGATAGCTGACGGAAAAGCGTTTCTGATAGTTTTCTATCACTTTCGGCAGGGTGTAGCCGGGGCTGATCCATTTACCGAACCGCGCCACATCCATGGCAAAGACATCGCGTTCAGGCTCTCCTTCGATCATCCATTGCGCCAGCGTCAGGCCGACGCCGCCACCTTGGCTAAAGCCCGCCATGACACCGCAGGCAGACCAGTAGTTGCGCAGGCCCGGCACCGGGCCAACCAGAGGGTTGCCATCGGGGGCAAAAGTGAAGGGGCCGTGGATCACGTTTTTCACGCCCGCGCGCTCAAGATCAGGGAAGCGGCGATAGGCGAAATTGATGCTGTCTTCGATCTTGTCGAAATCGTCGGGCAACAGATCCTGCCCAAAGCTCCACGGGGTGCCGCCTACGGCCCACGGGCGGCAGGACTGTTCATAGAACCCGATGCACAGCCCCATGCCTTCTTGCCGCAGGTACGACTCGCCTGCTGGGTCCATCACGTGTGGATGCTCGCGCCCCTCGGCCATCATGTCGCGGATCAGCGGGACTTCTTCGGTGACCAGATACTGGTGCTCCATCGGGTGCAGGGGCAGGTAGACACCGGCCATCGCCCCCACTTCGCGCGCCCAGAGGCCGCCAGCGTTTACGATATGCTCTGCGTGGATGGTGCCTTTGTCTGTTACGACATCCCACGTGCCGTCGGCGCGCTGGTTGGTTTCCTGCACCATGCAGTGCGTCTCAATCGTCGCGCCGCCCATACGTGCCGCTTTTGCGTAGGCGTGGGTGGTGCCGGAAGGGTCCAGATGCCCGTCGAGAGGATCATAGAGCCCGCCAATAATCCCTTCGAGATTGGTCACGGGCGCGATCTTGGCGATTTCCTCAGGTCCGACAATCTCGGTCTCCAGACCCATAAACCTGTGCTTCGCCCGTTCGGCCAGCAGCATGTCAAATCGGTCCTGATTGTCTGCCAACGTCACGCCGCCCACATGGTGCAACCCGCAAGACATGCCGGTGATTTCTTCCAACTCTTTGTAAAGCTTGATTGTATAGCCTTGTAGCGCCGCCATGTTGGTGTCGCCGTTCAACGTGTGAAATCCGCCGGCCGCGTGCCATGTGGAGCCCGAGGTCAGCTCTGACCGCTCCAGCAGCATCACATCGGACCAGCCCAGCTTTGTCAGGTGATACAAAACCGAAGCGCCAACAACGCCGCCCCCGATGATCGCTACGCGGGTTGTGGTTTGCATATGTATTCTCCTGTCTTTTAGGCAGTTTGGGTCGGGTGCCCCCGTGCGGCATGCGCCTTTGCGACAGATTATGTCGATTTTGAACGGGGCGCCACTTCGCTGTCGAAACTGGGGCGTTCCATGCTAATTCAGCGATATGGAAAGAATTCTTGATCTGTTCGATTCGCTGCCGAAGACCGTCCTGCAAAAAGGACGCTACTATACCCGCAAGCTGTGGGTGCGTGTGACGCTGATGGGATTACTGGCCGTTGCGGCCATTGGCGTGAGCCAGTTGGTTGAGCAGCTGATTCCCGATGATCTTGCCAAAAGTCTGGGCGGTGTATCCGCGGATCGATTGCTCAATCTTATCGCAAACGCGATGCTGTCGGTGACGATCTTTTCGATCACTGTCATGGTCTCAGTGTACCAATCTTCCTCCACGCAATGGACGCCGCGCATTCATCGCCTGATAATGCAGGATCGGACAACGCAGAACACGCTGGCTGTGTTCATCGGGGCCTACGTTTATTCTCTGCTTGGAATTCTGCTGAGAGAGCTTGGCGTTTATACAGATGAACATGCGTTCGTTCTGTTCTGGATGACCGTTCTCGTGCTGTTGGTGATTGTTGTGTATCTGGTCCGCTGGGTGCTTCATTTGCAGGGATTTGGACAGCTTATCGACATCAGTCGCCAAGTCGAAGAAACCACCCGCGACCGTTTCAAAGAACGCCTGTCCCAGCCATGCTTGGGCGCGCGGCCCTTTGTGAGTGACCTGCCTGACAAAACACGCACCATAGCTTCCTGGGAAAGCGGATACATCCAACACATCTATCCCGAAGCGATGAATGCGGTGGCCAAAGAACACGAGGTAGATATCTATCTAGATGCCAACATCGGCAGCTTTGTATTTCTCGAAGAGCCGGTGCTGCACGTCCACCAACGCGGCGATGATCTGGACTGGGATGCATTGTGTGAAGATGTGCGCGGCAGCCTGATAATCGGCGATTTGCGCACATATGATCAGGACCCGCGTTTTGGTCTGATTGTCATGGGCGAGGTCGGGTCAAAGGCCATGTCACCTGGTGTGAACGATCCGGGCACGGCTATTGATGTTATCACACGGATTGGCCGAATCCTGTCGGACTACAAAGACGAGACAGAGGCGACGCCGGAAGAAGTTCTCGACTATTTCTATGTGCGCCCCCTTGATCCAACCGATCTGTTGCGCGACGGATTTGGTGCGTTATCACGGGACTCTGCGTCGACTTTGGAAGTGCAGCAGCGGTTGCAGCAAACGCTTAGTGGGTTAATGCAGCATCCCGATAAAGGCCTTTCAGCCGCTGCAAAAGAGTTTGCAATCAAGGAGTTGGAGAGAGCAACACAAGCCTTGGTTTTCGAGCCTGATCGCGAAGCCCTGCGGGCATCTGCACACCGTTCGGTAAGCGGAGACTGAAGCCCAAGAAAATTCGGCCTTGTATGCCCGCGACGGGATGTGTCGCGAACGGAATACCGAACGGGGGACTGACGCGTCAGGATCAACGCAGCCCACGTTATTATCAGGACCCACCTCATGCGCACCCATGCCCAAGCCGTCATTATCGGAGGCGGCGTTATTGGCTGCTCCATCCTTTATCACCTGACCAAACTGGGTTGGACGGATGTTGTTCTGCTTGAACGCGACGAGCTGACGTCAGGCTCTACCTGGCATGCAGCCGCCAACATCCATGGGCTGCACGACAATAACAACATTACCCGCATCCAGAACTACACGATGGATTTGTACAATTCGCTTGAGGCCGAGACAGGCCAGAGTTGCGGTGTGTTCCAGCCGGGCAGTCTGTATCTGGCGCAAACCGAAGCGCGCGAACACCAGTTGCGGCTGCAAGCGGCGAAAGCAAAATATTACGGGCTGCCATTCCGTGAAGTGGACCGCGCCGAGGCAGAGGCACTGCACCCATTAGTCAACTATGACGGCATCCGCTGCATCATGTTCGAAGAAAACGGCGGCAATGTGGACCCCTCGGGTGTCACAAATGCCTACGCTGCCGGTGCGCGGCAGAACGGGGCAGAGATCATCCGATTTTGTCCGGTCACTGGAACAGAACAGCAGCCTGATGGTTCGTGGATCGTGCGCACCGAAAAGGGGGATATTGCGACCCAGTGGATTGTAAACGCTGCTGGCCTCTGGGGGCGCGAAGTGGCAGCCTTGGCGGGTATTACGCTGCCGTTGCAACCGACAGAACACCAGTATTTTGTGACAGAAACCATCGCCGAAATAGCGGGTCTTGATCGCCGGTTGCCCTCTGTCGCGGACCGCGATGGCGAGTATTATCTACGGCAAGAAGGCAAGGGCCTGCTGGTGGGTGCCTACGAAAAAGACCTGCGGTTCTGGGCAGAAGAAGGCACGCCTCAGGGGTTCGGGCACGAGCTGTTCGCCGATGATCTGGAGCGGATCGAGGACAACATGATGCGTGCCATTGATCGCGTGCCCGCAGTGGGAACTGCCGGTATCAAGCGGGTAATCAACGGCCCGATGATCTGGTCTCCGGACAGCAATGTCTTGTTTGGGCCTGTACCGGAGCTGCGCAACTATTTCTGCTGTAATGGCATCATTCCCGGCTTTAGCCAATCGGGCGGCATGGGTCTGCTCGCGGCGGATTGGATCGTCACGGGGGAAAGCCGCTATGACATGTTCGCGTGGGATGTGGCGCGGTTCGGGGATTGGGCGGACAAGGCCTTTACGAAGGCCCGTGTCGGGGACCAATACGCCAACCGGTTCAAAATCCATTTCCCCAACGAAGAGCGCAGCGCAGGACGCCCCGCACGGGTTAGACCGATTTACGAGACCCAAAAGGAAATGGGCGCAGTCTTTGGTCTCAATTACGGGTGGGAGCATCCGCTCTACTACGGTGATGAGGTTGGCGCAGAGGATCAGACACATGGCTTCACCCGCCAGCCGTGGTGGGATGTTGTGGGCAAAGAGGCCCGGATGCTGCGGGAACATGCAGGTATCATCGACATATCGAATTTCGCCAAATACCTGTGCAAGGGCACGGGGGCCGAGGATTGGCTGAATGCCGTGTTCGCCAACACGATGCCAACGGAGATCGGGCGGTCGTGCCTGACGCCGCTGATCGGCAAACGGGGTGGCATTGCGGGTGACTTTACGGTCACCAAGCTGGGTGAAGACGAGTTCTGGATCATCGGATCGGGTATGGCAGAGCGCTATCACCAGCGGTTCTTCCGCGCGGTTCCTTTGCCCAAGGGAACGACGTTTGAAAGCCGGACAGAAGCCATGTGCGGGTTCAACGTGGCAGGTCCTAAGTCCCGCGCGATCTTGCAGCGGTTGACCAATACCTCGCTTGCCACGCCCGATTTTCCCTTCATGCGCTCAAAGTGGATCGAGCTGGGCGGTGTGCGCTGTCTGGCCCTGCGGGTGTCTTTCACCGGCGATCTGGGTTGGGAGCTGCATTGCGCCGCCGCGAACCAGCCCGCGCTGTTCGCAGCACTTATCGCAACAGGCGCGCAGGAAGGGGCAGGGCCTGTCGGCAGCCGTGCGCTGATGTCGCTGCGGGTGGAAAAAGGCTATGGATCGTGGGGCAGAGAGTACAGCCCCGAATACTGGCCGCAAGAAGTGGGGCTTGAGCGGCTGTGCAAAACGGCCAAACCATTTCTGAACCGCGATGCCGTCACCGAAACCATGGCCAAACCTGCGCGCGAAAAGCTTGTGCTGCTTGCGCTGGATGCGGCGCAGACCGATGCGTCAAACGCAGATGCCACCGGTGGCGAGCCTGTGTTCAAGGATGGCGTGGGAATTGGCCGTGTGACTTCGGGCGCGTATGGCTATTCGGTGGGCATGTCTCTGGCACTGGCTTTCGTCAAAGGTGTGCAGGCTGGTGAAATCGTGGACGTGATGGTGCTGGGTGTGGCGCATAAGGCGACTGTTCTGGCGGAACCACCTTTCGATCCCAAAGGTGTCAGGCTAAGGGCGTAGGGGCGCTGCCCCGTCCTTGCCTTCGGGCAAGGACT
>Ga0209345_10004898_pt1 | contig 12674 bp, 12 predicted proteins | sample Cruoilmetagenom7_FD_187294 | JGI IMG/M metagenome (GOLD analysis project Ga0209345, IMG submission 187294) | Oil polluted marine microbial communities from Coal Oil Point, Santa Barbara, California, USA - Sample 7 (SPAdes) (version 2) | ecosystem: Environmental > Aquatic > Marine > Oil seeps ...
AACCAATCAAGCGGTCCGGACTATGGACAATGTCGGGCTCACCCATAGGGTCGTGGTTAAGGCACAGGTCTGGCGGGATGGCCGGCTTCTCATCATAAAGCGTGCGGCTGATGCTGACCCCTATCCGAATCTCTGGGATGTGCCCGGAGGCAGCCTGCATAAGGGCGAAACCATTGAGCAGGGCCTGAGGCGTGAAGCCTTCGAGGAAGTTGACCTTGCCCTTTCACACATTCGCCCCCTGGCAACTTGGTCGACCGGTCAACAGGAAACCCTAGTGATTGGCCTCTCTTTCCTCGCCACCACAACGTCAGAAATTGTGACACTCTCAGAGGAACATACCGACTTTGTCTGGATGGCCCCTCACAAGGTCAGTGACTATGAGTTCCCGCCCAATCTCGCCAAGGAGATTAAATGGGTTGTCTCCAAAGGTTGGCACCAAAACTAGCCCCGACCGCTGGACCCCAGCCCTCTCCCGTGTAGACTTTGATCAACAGGAGAAATGTGATGTCCAATCAGAAAACGGAAAAAGGCCTTAGGGCTCTTTATGCGGAAGACCCTCTTGCGGCAGACCAACAATTGTTTGGACGCACCGCTCACAAAGACCGTCGAGGGTTTCTGAAGGGCGCAGGCTTGGCGACCATGACGGCCGTTCTTGGCATGACCATGCCCTTTCATCGCAACTTCCCGGCAGGCTTGATCCCGGCTGCCCTGGCTGAAGAGACCGAAGCCTTCTTCCTTGCGACGAAAGACGGCCTGAAAATTCTCAACGACCGCCCGGTCAATGCCGAAACACCGGCGCATCTTCTGGATGATGACGTGACGCCGACATCCCGACATTTCGTCCGCAATAATGGCCTACTCCCGGATGAGGCACTCCGCATGTCCGCGCCCGATTGGACACTGACCATTGACGGGGAGGTCAACACGCCTCTCACGCTCACCATTGACGAGCTCAAAGAACGGTTTGAGGTCGTGACACTCAGTCTCTGTATTGAATGCGGCGGCAACGGACGCGCGGCCTTTGATCCACCGGCGCGCGGCAATCAGTGGACACTCGGTGCCGTCGCCAATTCGGCATGGACCGGCGTGCGGCTTGCAGATGTTCTCGCTGCAGCGGGCCTTAAAGACACCGCTGTCTACACCGCACATTATTCAGCCGACCACCACCTCTCCAGAGATTCTGCAAAGCAGGCCATCTCCCGCGGCGTTCCAATTGCCAAAGCCATGGATCCCAACATCCTCATCGCGTTTGAAATGAACGGCGAACCTATACCCGCACTTCACGGTTTCCCGCTTCGTCTGGTAACGCCTGGCTGGCCCGGGTCCACGTCGCAAAAATGGTTGGAGCGCATTGAGATCCGCGACCAGGTCCATGACGGCGCAAAGATGACGGGCAAGTCTTATCGGGTTCCGGCCTACCAAGTGGCGCCTGGCACCGACGTGCCTAAAGAAGACTTCGTCATCATTGAAGCTATGCCGGTAAAATCGCTCATCACCTATCCAGAGACCGGAACAACGGTGAGCACTGCAAACGAAGAGGTGGAAATCAGGGGCCACGCCTGGGCGGGAGACCGCACGGTGCGCACGGTTCAGGTGTCCGGTGATTTTGGTGCAACCTGGATTGAAACCGAATTGAGCCCGCCGCCAAATCCAGGCTCTTGGCAGCGTTGGCGCACAAATCTGACATTCCCAGAAGCCGGATATTACGAGGTCTGGGCCCGCGCCACAGACAGCGAAGGAGTTGGGCAACCTTTCGCGATTGACTGGAATCCCAAAGGCTACCTGAACAATTCCCTTCATCGAATTGCTCTGACGGTCACCGCATGAAACAGCTTTTGATCGCGACCCTCCTATTCGCAACGACCGCATGCAACGCATTTGCGGAAGATGATCCAGACCTGGCCCTTCTGCCAGAGGATCCCTTCCGCGAAGACGTTTTTTATATGTGCAGCGCCTGCCATTCCATCAAAACAGTGACGCAGCAAAGGCTCAACCGCCACCGATGGGATGAAACCCTTGAGTGGATGGTGGAAGAAGGTGGCATGGCCGAACTGGACCCTGAAGAGCGCGAACCTTTGCTCGATTATCTGACAACCTATTTCGGCGAAGACGCCCCGCGCTAGTCTCGCCTGTCTTCCGCCGCTAGCTCCGCGCGTTCTTCTTTGACAAAGAGCATCAGCGCCATACCGCCGACGAGCAGCAAGAGGACGGAGCCAAATCCAACGCGCTGACTCTCAGAGAGTGCGGTCGCAACACCTACGAGCAACGGGCCCAAGAACGCCGTCGCTGTGCCAGATAGCGCGTAGAGCCCAAAAAATTCTGACATTTTTTCCGGCGGTGCAATGCGCGCCAACATGGTGCGGCTGTTTGCATAAGCCGCTGTAATGAAGATCGCGATCAAGATCACGACAGTGACATAGGCCACTTCGGGAACCGTGCGGAAAAACGGCAGCGACCACAAGGGCTCCGCAGATGCTGCATCATAGGGCACAAAGAAAATTTCATTGGGCGTCATGGAAACCGCGAGCAGTAATCCGAGCGACGTACCGCCAATAGAGATCAAGATTGCGTTGCGAGACCCAAATGTATTGTCGAGCCAACCGCCGAAGAAACCACCGGCCACCGCAAAGACAGAAAGGATGACGCCGTAAATCGTGAGGGTAAGCGGTCCCCATCCAAATACACCCGCCGCATAAACGCCGCCAAAAATCAGAACGGCTGTCTTGCCATCATTGTAAAACATGCGTGCAAAGAGATAGAGCGCAACATTGTGATAATGTTTGAGACCTCTGACCGTTCGCACAACAGAGCGCAATCCGTTTCGCACGGCGTCTTTTGCATTCGCGCCACTTGCTGCAACGTCTGGCGTAAAGAGAATGAGTGGCAAGGAAAACAATACCATCCAAATGGCCGCAATCGGCCCCGCGATCCGACTGTTTTCATGTGCGCTCACATCAAGTCCAAAGAGCGCAACAGACGGCACAAAACTCCAATCCACGACACCAGGAAGCGTGAAAGCTATCAGCATGAAAATCAGGATGAGAAGGGAGCTCAAATTTCCAAGCGCCAGCCCGAGCCCGGAGAGACCCGCTACCTTTTTGTGAGGCGCCACGTAAGGCAGCATGGAATTATGGAAAACGGCAGAAAACTCAAACGCCACATTCGCAATGATAACAAGTGCTGCTGCTCCCAGAATTCCGATGCCCGCATCCATCGGAAGTGCGAACCACATGGAGAAAGTCGCCATCGCCATGACCGCGACAAATGAAACAATCCAAGGTTTGCGCCGTCCACCGTTATCGGCAATCGCCCCAAGCAACGGTCCGAGAAGCGCAATGGCAAAGCCGCCAATCGCATTGATGTTTCCCCAAATCGCCTGACCACGCACTGGATCACCCACTACATGGGTCGAAAAATAGGGTGCAAAAATATAAATCGTGATGAGGATCACGTAAGGATTGCGTGCCCACTCAAAGGTCGCCCAGGAGATCTGGCCCTTTGTGTCGGCAGGTTCACCGCCTACTGCTGAGAGAAGTTGCGCACTTGCTTCACCGGGCACCTGCACACGCACCGGTTCATCATCCTGGATACTCAATGACCGCTCCCCTGTTTTGAGAGAGAGCATGGGCGAGGAACGGCCGGGATGCAAACCCAGCCTTTAAGCGGCGCGACGTTCTTCGCGAACTGGCAGCAGCAAGATAAACCCAACTAGCAAAAAGACAACCACGACAAATAGGCCGGCCCGCTGACTGTTCGCGGCGCTCGTCGCCAGAGCGATCACGAAAGGCGCAACAAAACTCGTCGCTTTGCCGGACAACGCATAGAGACCAAAAAATTCCGTCATCATGTCTGGCGGCGCGAGCCGCGCCATGAAGGTTCGGCTGGCCGCCTGCGCAGGGCCACCACTTATTCCAATCAGAACACCGGCCAACATATAGACCTGCTCTCCCGTACTCATGAACGGACCGGCCCCCGGAACCGGGGGAGCAACGGAGAAGAAAAAGAAGATCGTGTCTGCGGTGATCGACACCGAGGCCAGCGTGCCGACAACAAGCCCCGCGACTGCAACAAGGATAGTGCGCTTGGAGCCAAACCGGTCATCCATCCAGCCACCAAGAAAAGCACCAATGGCGGCAAAGATAGAAAGCACAATCCCAAACATTGCCAGCGTTGTGATTTCCCAGCCAAAAGTACCTGCTGCATAGATGCCGCCAAAAGCAAAGATGGCCGACAGGCCGTCATAATAAGTCATGCGCGCAACAAGAAAGAGGCCGATATTCTTGTAGGAGCCGAGCTTTGCGACTGTCGCGCGGAGCTGCGCCAGACCGGCACTAATCGCCGCGCCAGCTTTGATGGGCGTACGGGGCATATCCGGCGTCAGAAGAAACATCGGCAAGGAGAAGACAGTGTACCAGAGCGCTGCAAGCGGGCCTGTGAACCTATCCGCCTCCCGCAACAGTGGATCCAGTCCAAAGAGCGGCTTAATGCCGATCATTGTGACGCCGCTTTCAGAATCCGCCACCAGGAACATCAGGACAAAGAAGAGTGCTGCAAGCCCGCCAACATAGCCAATACCCCAGCCAAAGCCAGACAGCACGCCCATGCGCTTTGCAGGCACCAGTGTTGGCAACATGGCGTTGTAGAAGACAAGCGCGAACTCCATGCCCAAGGCTGCACACACAACCGCGCCCATGATAAAGCCTGGACCGTCAGGCGCTCCGGGCACCGCACTCCACAGGAGTGCCGATCCAATGACAAAAAGAAGGGAGAAAAAGATGAGCCAGGGTTTCCTTGATCCGGTCTGATCTGCCACTGCCCCCAACAAAGGCGAGGCTATCGCAATGCCAAGGCCGGCGATCGATTGCGTATATCCCCAGAGCACCTGCCCTTGAACGGGGTCACCGACAAAACCCGAGGCAAAATAGGGCGCAAAGATAAAGGTCGTGATGAGGGTGAAATAGGGCTGGTTTGCCCAATCAAAAAACGCCCAGCTAAACTGTCCAGCACGCGAGGCAACGGGGCCTCCAACAGCATTTCGTTCCCCAACTCGTTCTGACATCGCCCCTCACACATATTTGTTGGTGGGGACTTTACTCAACGCACACGACAAACGATATGTTTATGAAAATAAATTCGATTAGACAGGTGGGCGCGAGAATGGAAATTCTACTATCGGCTGACGGAGCAGAAGCTCTGGGAGAACGTTTTTCCGCCATTGAAGGGATCATGCCCATCTTGTTTCAGCGCGATGGCACGCTCACTAGAGAGGGCAACACAGTCTCGCGTGACGAGGTCAACCCAAAAGGCGCTTGGCTCAGTCTCGACGTGCTTATCACCAAGCGTGTTTTTGACTATGTGGACCACCTGTTGAACCTGCCGTCGCTGGAATGGGTGCAATCAACAGCTGCCGGTTTCGACAATCCCCTCTTTGTGGAGATGGCCAAGAAGGGCATCCGCCTCACCAATTCTGATGCACAGGCGGTCGCCATTTCGGAGTTTGTTCTAGGCGCCGTCCTGGCAGAGTTCCAAAACCCGACCGCCCGTCTTCAAAAGCAGGCAGAGAAAAAGTGGGAAGGCATTAGCTTTCGTGAGATTGCAGGAACCACCTGGATGATTGTTGGCATCGGCAATATTGGCAATGAAATCGCAAAACGGGCCCGCGCCTTTGACGCGCACATCATTGGCGTGAAACGATCTGGCGACAGCCCAGAGGCTCACGAAACGATCCGACCTACCGACATGAAAGCGCGGTTGCCCGAGTGCGATATTGTTGTCTTCACAAGTCCGCTCAACAACGAAACCCATCACATGGGCAACGCTGACTTCTTTGCGGCCATGAAAGAAAGCGCTGCATTCATCAACATTGGACGCGGCGGGCTGGTAAACGAACCAGAGCTTCTCGCAGCCCTCGACGCAAGCACACCCAGCGTAGCGATCCTGGATGTATTTGAGACAGAGCCACTACCAGAGACAAGTCCGCTTTGGGTCCATCCGCGTGTTCGCGTGACACCCCATTCATCCCCAAAGTCAGATGGCACGCCGTTGCGTGCGCAGGATTTGTTTTTGGAAAATCTCGCAGCGTTCGTGAAAGGCACACCCCTTCGAAATGAGGTGGCAGCCGCCACCATCATCGGCTCAGCGGCGTAAAATCCCCTTCCAGACGGGCTTTAAGGTAGTCCTTCCGCTCAATCACGAAGCGGCGAAATTCACTTACCCTTGCCGTCGCGCGTAGATCTCTGTGCGACAGCAACCAGATTTGGGACCGCGGCGACGGCTCCGTCAAACGGATAAATTCAGGAACAGCATCTCCCGCAAAACAGGGAAGCATACCAATACCAAACCCCGCTTTCGCTGCTTCCACCTGCATGGGCAATTGATCAAACCGACCGACCGTTGGCAGATGCGGATAGGCACTGCGCGCAACCCAGCGGGCGCGGTGGGCAGTGTCACCAAACCCAATCCACCGCGCGCTCTCGCTTGTCTCAAGCGGTCCATGCGCATCCAGATAATCTTGTGTTCCATAAGCAGCATCGTGAAAGACACCGAGCTGCCGCCCGATCAAATGTTCTGGTGGATTGTTCGTAAAGCGAATGGCGATGTCGGCCTCGCGCTTTGAAAGATCAAACGTACTCCAGCTTTCATTCACTTCCAGATCAATGGAGGGATAGGCCGCCATAAACTCCAAAAGGATCGGTCCCATCAGATACATGGCAAACATATCCGGCAGGGTCACCATGAGCGGGCCAGCAAGCTCCTTATCCGCACCGCGGACCTGTCGCTCGACACCCAACAGTTTGTTTTCCATTGCCTGGGCGACAGGGAGCAGGGCCTCTCCGGCTTGGGTGAGATCAAACCCATCGCTGCGCCGCTCAAACAGACGTGTGTCGAAATCGGCCTCCAGCGACTCGATCCGCCTGGAGATGGTCGTATGGCTCACCCTGAGCACTTTTGCCGCCGCCCGCATGGAGCCTGCATCCGCTGCCGCCAAAAAGAGGCGTAGATCGTCCCAATTCATATGGTCTATTTCTGCACCAGGCTGGACCTCAAGTCCGCGTTTAATTCATCAGCGACCTGACATATGTGTCCCCGCAAGCCATGCAAGAGGCTTGCAAACAAAAAGGGACGGATAATGAGGAAACTTAAGCGGAAATTCGGCCCCTGGGCCATCGTGACCGGGTCATCCTCAGGAACTGGACAGGAGTTTTCTGGACAATTAGCCAAGGCGGACCTCAATCTGGTGCTGGTCGCCAGACGCACCACGCCGCTTCAAGAGGCAGCAGATCACCTGACAAAAACATATGGGATCAAAACAAAGGTGGTGACCGCCGATCTCTCCGACCCAGACGGTGTCACCAAGGTTATGGTCGAAACGAGCGATCTGGACGTGGGCCTAATTGTTTCCAACGCAGGCGCGGACGCCATGGGCGCGCTCACAAAATCGAGCCAGATGTCTTGCGCTTCATGTGCCTGCTGAACACCTATCCCCATCTGGCCTTCACGCGCCACTATTCTGAGCGCATGCTAAAACGCAAAGCGGGCGGCATTATTCTCACCTCTTCCATGGCAGGCCTGGTCCAACCGAATTGGCTGGGTCTGAGGGTCAGAAGTGGCCCTGTGCACGGGTCCAATATCCACCCACGCTCCTAAAACTATTGTCCTCTCTGTCACAGGAGCCCGCCCCGCCTCGTCATATGTACAAGGCGGCCAAAACCGCCGAAATAAGGAGCTACAAAATGGCCAAAATCGTCCTCGGCGTCATAGCCGTCATTTACGGAATAACCGCGCTCGTCATGTGGTTTGAGCCAGTGTACTGGTACGAAACCACACCGGGCGTCGCCATGATGGGCCCCTTCAATCTGCATTTTGTGCGCGATATTGCCCTGATCTTTCTCCTCGCGGCAGGCGCCTTCGCCTGGTCGATCAAGAACAACACGCCCCAAGTGGCCATCACGGCGGCCGTATGGCCCTGCCTTCATGGTCTTTTCCATATCCAGATCTGGATCGCCCGCGGTGTGCCGTTTGATGAAGTCGCTTTCGTCAATCTAGTGGGCATTCAGCTTCCCGCCTGGGCAAGCCTCTACTTCGCCACACAACTCACGTCCTCAAAGGAGTAACTCATGATCCGCTGGCTTCTGCATCTTGGTACCCGTTCCATGGAACGCAAGACGAACTATGACGCGGGCTATATGCACGATGTGATCGACACATCGACGTCTGCCGGACTGAAGCTGGCACTCTTGCCGCTTCTGTCACAACATCGGGAAGACGCGCCCAAATCGCTTTGGTTCGGTGCAGGCCTCGCGTCTGTTCTTGAGGGCGACTGCGGGCCTTGCGTGCAGCTAATGGTCGATCAGGGGTTGTCAGAGGGGGTGGATCCTGCCCTCCTCCGCGCGATCCTCGCCCGGGACTTTGACGCCATGGGAGATGAAGCGGCACTGGGTGTGCGGTTTGCAGAAGCTGTCATCGTCGGCGACATGGAAAGCGAAACACTTCGCGCAGAAGTCGAACACCGCTTTGGCAAAAGAACCGTCATCGCGCTCGCCTACGCAACGGCCTTTTGTCGGACCTACCCTGTCTTGAAGCGTGGTCTCGGGCACGGCCTCGCCTGCCAGAAAATCAATGTCGGCGACAAAGTGGAGACCGTGATAAAAAGGGCTGCATGAACGACACCGCGACTGCCACATTTGAACAGGAACGCGGTCGACTGACTTCTCTTGCATATCGCATGTTGGGGGAGCGGGCGGCCGCCGAGGACGTTGTGCAAAATGCCTGGCTGCGTTGGGACCGCACTGATGAGACAGAGATCAAGACCCCCGCCGCCTGGCTCACTACGGTGACCACACGGCTCGCCATTGATGCGCTCAAAAGCGCGCGTCACAAACGAGAAATCTATACCGGCATCTGGTTGCCAGAGCCCATTCTCACCGAGACAGAGAACCCGCAGGCCACACCTGAAGATCAAGTCGCAGAAACGCAAGAAGTGCAACTAGCACTCCTCTGGGCAATGGAACGGTTGGCACCAGAAGAACGAGCGGCCTTTATTCTCCGTGAGGCTTTTGACACGGACTATGAAGACATTGCCTCCATGCTGGAAAAGTCTGAAACCGCGTGTCGGCAGCTCGTCGCCCGCGCAAAGAAACGTGTGAACGAAGAGAGCCCTCGGTTCGATGCATCAGTTTCTGAAGTCAGCGACCTTCTGCACCGCTTCATGAGTGCGGCACAAGCGCAAAACAAGCAAGAGATACTCTCCCTTCTCGCCCCCAATGCGCTCGCCCTGTCGGACGGCGGCGGCAAAGTCCGCGCGGCCTACCGTCCCCTTGTCGGGCCGGACGACATTGCGGACGTCTTTACGGCGCTGCTTGAGAAGAATGCGAAGGCGGTAAAGCCGCAGCTGGTTTTTGCAAACGGCTTACCTGCTGTCGTCTCGCTACAGCGAGACGCAACGTCAGACGTTATCATCAGCGTCGTGCCGGGTCGCGATGGCCTCATAAGATGGGTCTATGTAATGCGCAATCCAGACAAGCTCGACCGCGCATCACAAGATATCAAACCTATCGCCTGACCAGCATGGTTGTCCGGGCTTCCGCCATGAAGAGAAGGTTCGCATGCAGGAAGAGGGTCAGCCCGAGCATCTCCATGGCTTCTTCAATGCTTGTGGAAATCACCTGCAACAGACTTCCTTCCCCATACATACTTTCAAAGAGCGCGTCCAATGGTTCAAGCCCCAATGCACCGCCGACATAGATCGCACCTGAGATCACAAACAAGATTGCAATGTGGCGGGGCAGATCAAAAAGAAACGGGAGAAGCAACGCGACAAACCCGGCAACGAAGGCTGCCCCAAAGAAAATCCAGGGATTAAAAATGACCCCCGCTAGCTCGAAATGATCTCGGAGCGGCACATCCACTGTCTCGTGAAACCCAACAGTCTCATCAATGGAGAGCAGGAAAAACACAACGGCGATGAATATCCAACTGTAGGAAACAAGCCCGTCTCTCACCCGGTCCTTGTGCCAGTTCACATACGCACATGCGGCAATGAGCACCATCAAAGCACTGGAATACCAGGCGCCCAAATTGCGCTCTGCATCTAGTGCGAAATGCCGCAAGTCCCGCAGCACAGTCTCCGTCCCCACCTGATAGACAAAGAACTCGCGCAACACCCCAAGCAAAATGACCATCGCTGTTGCCATATATGCATAACGCACAATGTCGCTGGGAATAACAATTGATACCCCGCGCCACCGCGAATATGCCTGCACAAAACTCATACCCAAACTCCCTGTAGACAGGGCCACGTCTCATTCTCAAGACACCCCATAACCTGTTCTCTGCACTCGCCGTGCCAGAAGCCGAGCGCAAAAGTTGCTGAATCCTTAAGAGGAATCTTTCGCCTGTCCCAAAACTGAACAGAGGGCCCAGGTGCCAGTGACCCATCTCGGGATTAACGCCGCCTTGACCTCCAGCAACTAAGAAGAAGGAACGGCACAAAACTTGCGGAAATCAACAGCAGGCCGAGCCCGGACCTGGTTGATGAAGGATTGCGATCATGGACAGCACGATCATTGAAAATATGACGGAAGAACACGCTGCAGCGTGGGGTCACGAAATCATTCAGCTGAAGCATCGGCTGGCTTCGAGTGAGCTTTTTTCTGATGACAATCTCGCCCGCCTTATTGAAAGAACACCGCAAAGTGTAAGCCCAATTGTTCTAATGCCAGGCACCAACAACCCCAACGGTTCGTGGGGCTATTGCGACCGGGCTGGCTTGAGCGGAAAGACGGTGCTAGAGGCCATCAAGAACGGACGTCTTTGGATTAACATGCTGAAGCTTGAGGAGGTCGACCCGCAGTTCAATGATCTGCTTGAGACTATGTTCTCAGAATTTCAAAACGCAGTGCCAGGCTTCAAGCCGTTCCGCAAAACCATCGGCGTCCTCATTTCATCCCCGGGGACACGTGTGTCTTATCATGCAGACGTACCTGGCCAGTCGCTCTGGCAGGTTAGGGGAAAAAAGCGGATCCATATCTATCCTGCCAACAGTCCGTTCCTAAACGCACCCGATCTTGAAAACATTATCCGCGGCGTGACCGAAGAAGAGATCCCCTACGATCCCTCATATGACGCCCATGCAGAAATTTTTGATCTCGAGCCCGGAGACATGATGCATTGGCCATTGAACGGCCCTCATAAGGTTGAGAATGCTGATTGCGTCAACGTCTCAGTCACAACCGAACATTGGACACCAGCCACGCGGCGGAACTTCGCCGTCCACTATGGCAATGGCGTGCTGCGTCGTGAGCTTGGGTTGCAGCCCCGGTCAAGCGCCACAGCCGGACCAGCCTTCTGGGCAAAAGTCGGCATCACTGCCGCCTGGCGCGCATTCGGGCTTCAGGAGAAAACAGCCTTCAAGCGCACACTCACCAATCGTGTCGATCCCAATGCACCTGATGGGGTTGTGCCCCTCGCCATCGCCGCGGAGTAAGGCCCTTTCATGTCGAACATTGCGGAAACCGAAGTTGGAGATCCCCCCCTGTCCTTCCCTCGTCGATTGGGAAAGCAGGTGCAAGACCGCTTCATGGCTGATGCAAATTCACGCGAGTCCGCACTCGCAGCACTCAAAGTTCTGATTATTCGGTGTGCCGGGGCTGCCATTGCCTATGGTGTACAGGTTCTCCTCTCTCGGCTTCTCGGACAGAGCGACTACGGTGTGTTTGCCCTTGTCTGGGTCTGGATCATCGTGCTTGGGCATCTAACGCCGGTTGGAATTGCGCAAGCCGCGTGCCGTTTCATTCCTCACTATCACGCGCGCGATGAGCAAGCGCTCTTGCGCGGCTTCATCAAAACCGGAGCGCTGTTTGTAACTCTCTTCTCCTGCGCAACAGCTCTCCTATGTAGCGCATTCCTGTGGGGTGCTGCTTCCTTTGTTGAAGACATATATTTTCTACCTTTCGCACTCGCCCTTTTCGTCGTGCCCCTCTTTGCGCTTCAAGATTACGTTGAGAACGTCGCACGGTCTTTCAACTGGACCCTGATAGCCATTGCCCCGCCCTACATCATCCGGCATGGCTTGATTGCCTGTGGCCTCGGCTCAGCATTCATGCTGAATTGGGAAATCACGGCAGCCCTCGCAATCGCCCTCACATTTGGCGCAGCTCTTCTATCTCTTCTTCTGCAAACAGGGTTGGTTTGGTGGCGCCTCCGGGCCCAGATGGCTCCCGGGCCAAGTGAAACGCGGGCCCGTGAGTGGCTTCGCACTGCGTTGCCGTTGGTTTTTGTCGATGGCACAGTGCTGCTATTTTCAAACGCTGACATTCTCATTTTGAGCCTCTTCGTTGAGCCTGCAACAGTTGCCCTCTATTTCGCTGCCTCACGCATCTTACAACTTGTTGGGTTTGTGCAATACGCGGCTGCGGCGGCAACCACCCAACGGTTCTCAGCTCTGAACGCGCAGGATGATCGCTCAGCTCTAAGTGCGCTTGCAAAATCGACCACTCAGCTCACCTTTATTGTTTCGCTCTGTGCCGTGGGCTTTATCTATCCGCTTGCACCAACTCTGCTCAGCCTGTTTGGCGGCGGGTTTGGGGAAGCCATGCCTATTCTCAGCATTCTAATGTTCGGGCTGCTGGTGCAGGCCTTTGCGGGCCCTGGCGAAGACCTTCTAAAAATGTTGG
>Ga0209345_10004900_pt1 | contig 12669 bp, 13 predicted proteins | sample Cruoilmetagenom7_FD_187294 | JGI IMG/M metagenome (GOLD analysis project Ga0209345, IMG submission 187294) | Oil polluted marine microbial communities from Coal Oil Point, Santa Barbara, California, USA - Sample 7 (SPAdes) (version 2) | ecosystem: Environmental > Aquatic > Marine > Oil seeps ...
TGCAGCTCGCAGCAATTGGGTTTATTAAGAACAGTTTCTTTGATGGATTGAGTATGGGAGATCTGTTTTATCTTCACAAAGCAGGTCGCGAGGGTTTATTAGATACTAATTTAGAGACGTCTGTTACCGGATTGATTCAACGATTGATTAGTGCGGCAATGCAGAATCTTGTTCTTGCTGAAGATGGATCGATTAGGGGAATGAACGGTGAAATATTTATGATGCTGTATAATTCAGGATATGAGTCTTCAGAACTTGTTAGTACTGGAGATGATCCCGCAATGTTCATTGATATTGCAAATACTGCTTCTCAACTCAATACCAAATACGGATGGGTAGAAGAAGATACCAAGAAAGCGGTTGATTCTCGAAAGAAGCCAAAGAATAATACATTGTTTGGTACCAAATCTAGTAAATACCCTAAATCAAAGAAAGCGGAAAAATTGAGACCATTGAAGAATCCTCCCGAACCAACAATTAAATTAACCAAATATGAGAAAGCAAGATTGATCGGTGCAAGATCACTTCAACTTGGAAATAACGCACCACCTCTTATTGATTATGGAGATGAAGTTGATTCTCTTACAATTGCGAAGATGGAATGGGATGCTGGTGTAATTCCAATCTACTCTATTCGTACTTGTCCTGGACGTAAGACAATCAAGGTATATCCCACAAAAGATTTGGTTTTCTAAGTGAAAGTTTTTAAAAACAAAACAGTTTTTAAGATCTAAAATGAGTTAGTGCAGTCATAACATTAATTAAATTTAAATTATCAGACTCCATTGAAATTTGATTAATGGTCAGTAAAGAATCAGAAGGGATGGTCTTACGCACCAAATCAAAAAAATCATCAATACCAAAAAAATCATAATCCATATGGTCCAATAAAATATCAAGAGTACGCAAGGATTTTATGTCTCTATAGGATGCCATATTGTTAATGTAATATACTATTGACAAATTCAGTTTTAAAAAATCAAAAACTATCTATTTTAATCAAACCATTTGCTTTCGCCAAAAAACACACTATTGGATTTCCAAGCAAATAAAATGTTGCTCATATGTTGATACTTATTTGTTCTGGATATATTATAATATTCGCGATAGTAAGAAATATCAATCAAATCAAAATGAATAAAAGCGGTAATAATACCAGTAAGATTCAAATTAACAGCTTCTCGTGCAATTTGCACTATTGTTAGTACCGAATGCGGCGAAATTGATCTCTTTAAAAGCTGTCTAAAATGGGAGAATGTACAGTCATTGTAATCAATATCCAATAAAATATAATCCAAAGAATTGAGAGATTCGATTATATACTTGACTTTTTCTTGATTAGACGCCATGTTGTCGGTAAGATATATTATCATCAGTTGTAGAGATTATTGAATTCATTTTTTTCAAAAAACTAGATATAGAACTTACAATTATTGGTGACGGTCTCTATTTCGAATGGAAATAAATCATCTCGAGAAAGAAGTCTCTGAAGTGCTTCCTTTCCTTCCTCATGTTTGTTAATATAATCGCACACAATATGTTTCTCAAAATCGAATAAATAATTATATGCACGATAATTAATGAAAAGGGAATCGTTCTTTGGATATTCTATCTTTTCACCGATTAAGCAAACATCATAGGACTCTTGATTCATAGAATTATCTCGATAGAATTTAGCAAGATTTGCTAGTGATTCGGCACGGGTTGGTCTAACTTTATGAGCAGTTCGATAGTATTTCACGGTCAAATCAAAGTATTTCCTCATTTCGTTCTTCTCACTATCTGTCTTTTTGTCGAAATCGGTCTTATTTCGTAAATGATAATAGTGTTCTTGTGATGCTAAACCACAACGAAGCCACGAATAATATACCTCTTCTGGAAATCCACCAAGTTTAATTCTCTTAAGATACCATTCAATAGCATCAAGATTATTTCCAATATCTGCATGTGTTTGGGCAAGATAAAAGTGAGCTCTTGTCTTAATCATTTGTGACGTGTTAGGATCATCAATGTCTTCTTGTAACAATTTGAGATCACGCTTGAATTTGTCATCTTTACATCCTCCATCTTCGTGATCAATAATTTTCAAAGTCGATACTTTGGATGAATTTGAAAAGATATTTTCATCTAAATATCCCCAAAATTCATGAGTTCTACCATGGCATTTGAAATCAGTTTTGCTCTTCAAAATACGAGTATTCCAGTAATTGATATGTTCATTAGTTTGCAAAACAAGGTACATATCTTCCATTAACATACGTTTGTCAAACTTGGTAATACCATCAATATCCCACTCAAAATCTGCATCACTTAGCAAAAAATAATCTGCATTAGCATATGCAAGATTGGCCAATTTTACACTTTCTGTTCTGTTATATCCGAAATTTAAAAATGTACAATTATGAACAGTTGTTGGGATTTTATTTGTCTTTCCCCAATTCTTAATAATCTTTTGTGTATTATCTGTTGAACCAGTATCTGTTATGGATACCATGTCAATAACAGATTTAACAGAATCTAAAAGACGTGTAATAATTTTGGACTCATTTCTAACAATCATGACCAAACACAATGTTTTTGGTCGCATGGCATAAGCCCGTCTCGCTTTGTTAAGAGCAAGTTGTTTGCGATCCGACATCTTTTATTTTCTTTATTTGATAGTTATATACACTTAAATAACCATATATAAAGTTTAATACTATAACATGGCTATTCCCGGATTTTTTGGTCAATGGCTCAGAGAGGCTATTCGCGTTGCTATCAAGAACGCATTGCACGGAAAAATAGCAACTTTGGCATTTGATCTTAATGGACAAATTCATAAAGCTCTGAATTTGGTTCTTGCTCGAAAGGATGTCAAAACGCTTACACAAGACAAAATTGAAGAATTAATCATGTTACATCTTCAACTTATTGTTATAGATGAAACTATTCGCATTAGACCAACTGAGTGTTTGATTATTGCTGTTGATGGCGTCGCCCCAGGAGCCAAACTTCAACAGCAACGCAGTCGTCGCGAGAAGTCGGATGTCGAGATTTATAACAGAACCAATATTACTCCAGGAACTGCATTTATGATCAAGCTTGACAAATTTATTAAGGAGATGATAGTTAAACATCGCAAGGTTCTTCCTAAGAAAGTCATTTATTCCAACCATCTGATTGCAGGAGAAGGGGAACACAAAATTATGGATTTATATAGAACAGAAGAGTTTTTGAATATGGATAAGAATTGGGGTCATGTTTTATATGGACTTGATACAGATTTAATTATGTTATCATTGATTAGTCCCCTAAATAATATCTTGTTAGCCAGGGAAACTACAGAACAAGTTATCGATATTCGTACATTAAGAAGCCAATTAAAGAAGAACTACTTAATCACACCAAATGAATTTGTTGCATTAATGTTTTTAGTAGGAAATGACTTTGTTCCGCATATTCACTCATTAACCAGTATTAGTTCCACTGTCAATATGCTATTGGATGTTTACAAAAATGGGAAATATAAATTAATTTCCAAAGATATAATCAATTGGGAAGAATATAAGCGTCTTATTTCCACTATTGCAAAACGCGAAACGGAATTTTTGGTTCAGAAAAATAAGAAACAAGTAACATATCCCAGTAAAATACTTGCTCAGTCATTTGTAAAAGATTGGCTTCATATAGAGGTATTTCGTCAACTGTGGTATCTTAATTCTCTTGGATTTTCTGGTGATAAAGATACTATTGCGGATTTGGAAAATATTACCGGAATTGATACATCAGAGATTGAAGAATCAGAAATTACCAGAATGTGCAAGTATTACTACACGATTTTGTCTTGGACTTATAAATATTATACACAGGGTACATCCAGTATCAATCAAGATACAGTTTATCCATATCATCATGGACCCATGCTTGCAGATATTGCAATGACGAGTTATGTGGAATCTCCCACAGTGAAAGCTCATCCAAGTATGTTAGAATTTGGTATTTTGGAACAACTTATCGCTGTTGTTCCAATGAAGTCCAGACTTGTGCTTCCTCGGGAAATTCGCAAGCTTACAGATTCCGACAGTCCTATTGCTGATACATATGTTAGTACATTTGAAGTGGATCTGAATGGTGCTAAATATGAGGGTCAAGGAATTACTATTACTCCATTATCATCTCGAGAACGTATTGCTACAGTTGCACAAACAGTTGAGTTGGCTGCTGTTCGCGTGAATGATTGGGACCCACAAGATGTAATAGTGTCTACTATTGATGCCGATGATTATGCTATTAATCAAAGAGAAATCTCATTTATTAAGTCTATTTTCCCAGGGAAAAATAGCGACACCAAATCCAAAGGTCCAAGCACATTTAAGGGTCCAGGAACTTCTCGTGCCAGCACATCTAAAGGTAATCGTAAACCACCACAGAAAAGAGAAACTAAAATCACAAGAATACCAAATGTTGGTGAGGAAAATATACAAAGAAAGCAGCTTATTAATCCTGTGACTGGAAAACCTGTAACTGTAATTAATGAAACAAAACGCATTAAAATAGCGGCAAAGAAGAAGACATAGTTGTATTGATTTTTTTAAAACAAAAATATACCATCTTAAATTACATTAATCATGCCCATGAAAAATACGGATAAATTGCGAGTTTTATACGATAAACTTACGAAACCGAAATATAATCCAACGGATGATGAAAATGGTAAATCTGCGTACGTCCCGCAAAATGGTGGACTTTTACCATTTTGCGGGACAGATAGACATCAATTTGGAAGTAACGCCAGTGCCTTATACACGAGATATTCCAAAATGAACACAATCTGTACTCTTGATGTTACAAAACTCACTAGCAAACTAATAGGAACTCGAGTTATCAAAACCGATGTTGTTGCTAACAAGCATCCAATGCATCGTATTTGTTCATCTAACCCAGAATCGATGGAAATCATGACATATATCATCAATGAGATAGAGGGTATTCCTCTTCCATCTCTTGATAATAATGGGAATACCAGTGTTATTGAATACATCAATAACACTGAACTTATGCCGATGTGGAAATATCTTTCATTTGAATCACTGATGCATCTTGTTAAGATAAAGTATTTTCATGGTGATGCTATTTACGCATTATGTAGGAGATATACATATAGATGCATGGAAAATGCAAAAATCCCGGATTATATTCGCGGGAGTGTCAGAAAAATAAAGCTAACATATTCGCTCGATATTGATATATCGAGATTTACTAATCTCGATGTATGTTCTAATGCATATTTTCTCGGAGAAAATAACACAAGTAGCATTGAAAAGTTCGATAAAATAGAAAAATATATTAATTCCACGAATTGTTTAGATTTTATATGCAAAGGTACCACTCCTGAAGTTTTAGAGCGTATTGTTGCATATGCAGAAACTAAGACAGCCGCAGCTATATTTTATAAACTTTTTATGTGCGGAAATATACAGTGTTTGGATATGAAGATTAAAGAATCTACTTTCAGGTGTTCATCTGAAAGTTTTACCACTATTGCGGTCTCTGCTATAAGAAGAAACGATGAGGAACTTATTAACTGGATGTTTTCAGAAGTAAAATCCGAATTGGATCTTGATAAGCTGGTCACCGAAGCAGCACGTTTGGATGACCCCAAAATATACAAACTCTGTACAGATCAGAAGGGTGGAAAGATGTTTATATCAACAGTGCAGATATGTACATTTGGAGTTTTTAAATATTTTGTCCTCACTGCTGGAATGAAAGATCGCTATCTTTACGATAGCTTTCTTTTCAGTTTTGCTGAAACTGAAAGAAAGATTTCAAGATCACTTTACAATGAATATATTTCCTTCTTTATTCGCAATTATAAGCACGGTCACTATATAGATCTCTTATCTAGAAAAATTGGATCTTATATTACTGAGGAAGATCTGATCTATTTGTGCGAAAAGTACAGAGACAATTTTATTAAATTCTGTATAGATTTCAATAGTTCATCACCTGAACAGGCAGATATCATACAATCCTATTATAACAAATTGATTTAAAAACTCTGTCATAATCTATAATAAAGATGAGTTATTTGATTCAGGTATATCCCTATCATAGTAAGTTCAATAAACGAGAACTTACCGCTGATTTCGCTAAGAAATATAAGAATGACGATTGGTATGAAATTGGAGAATACAAGGCAATTAAAGTAGATAACACTCCTTCTTTGTGCGAAAAATGGATAAATAATACTCAAATTGTGTATGGTTCCAAATATGAGCAATTATTTCCTAAACACGCTTCAGGAACATTTTTGCTCACCAAAAGATCTGACAATGACAAATGCAAACCATTTCCCGAACCAAAACCAATAAATACACAAGAAATAGAATATTACATTAAGAAGCACACGAGAGGATGTGACCCAAAGAAAGTATTATATACTATTAAATCTGGGAAACCATCTTATGATTCTAATTTATGCGGATACTATATTGATTCCGGGAGAAAAGTAACTTTAGATGACGATTTGATATCGTTAAAATATGATATGTTGAAGAATGTTTCTGTTGTGTATGTGGCAAAACATGGGAAATTATATACATTCAAATGCACTAATATGGGCAAATATTATCTTCTCAGTGAAACATTAAATCTTGAGTATTCTGAAGAAGAAGTATTTTATCACATTTATCCCAATAAGATAACTATGGAAATTTATAACTATTCCGAATTTTGTCATATGGATCCGTGGGAAATATCATGTATAACAATTCTTAATACTTTTTAAAATGCTCCGGTACAAAGATAGTCACAAAGGAAAGACTTGTTATATTTTTGGAAGTGGACCCACCATAAATAAATTTGAAGAACAGGAACCTGGCGATTACATCGGATGTAATCATATAATCAAACTTCCCCATATTAGAGATAGATTAAAATACTATTTTTTTGGTGATGGGTATACATTTCATAACAAAGATACCACTCCCATTTACGGTAATCACAAACAAGAAGTTGATTCTTTACCATTAGATCTCCAAAAATTTTGCGTTGTCAAATTAAATAATAAATATGGGGAGCTTAAGTTTACAGATAGTACTGTTGTAAATTTGTCAAAAATTAATGCAATTCCACTATCTGTTATCAGCACAAAAATTCATGCCGATATTGCTAATAATCCAATGATGAACTGTTCCATAGTTTTGACTGCAGCACAATTCGCATTATATTGTGGATATTCACGTATTTATCTTGTTGGATGTGATTGTACAGGATTTTATCATAGCTCAAATTTTAAAGGTGAAACAGGAACTACAAAGTTAAATCCCCATAATTTAGTGCTAAAATGGTCCGATATGCACGTTATGAGAAAAAGCAATTATCCCGAAGCAAGAATAATTGTTATCAATCCAGTAAAACTAGTTGGTATAATGGACAGCGAACTAAAATTAAACAATGGTTAACATTATTGCTGAGATTGGTATTAACCACAATGGAGAAATCGAATTATGCAAAAAGATGATGCTACTTGCAAAAGTAGCGGGGGCTGATTATGCGAAAATTCAGAAACGTAATCCTGATGTCTGTGTTCCGGAAGCACAGAAAATGATCTCAAAGGATACTCCATGGGGAAAAATGAATTATATTGATTACAAGCACTGTATTGAATTTAACGAAGAACAAATTAAGGAATTGTGTGATTACGCTGCAAATATCGGAATTGGATTTTTCGCAAGCGTATGGGACCTCGATTCTGTTAAATTGATGTCAAAGTATACACATATTGCAAAATTGGGATCTGCGGTAATTAATGATCTTGAACTTTGCAAGGCTGCAAGAGAATCTTTTGATTTTTTAATTATTAGTACAGGAATGTCCACAGAAAACGAGATTTTACAATGTATTGATGTTTGTGATCCTGATGTAGTTATGCATACTAATTCTACATACCCATGTCCTGTAGAGGATCTTAATTTGAGATATATCGAATATTTAATGGAGACTCATATTAAACCGGAAATTGGATGGTCATCTCATTGTTTTGGATTAGTTCCAACATATGCAGCCATTGGAATGGGAGTAACATGGATTGAACATCACGTTACATTAGATAGAGAAATGTGGGGAAGTGATCAGAAATCATCTGTAGAACCAGATGGATTAATTAAGTTAGTAAAAGGGGTTCGAGCAATTGAGAAAGCAATGCAATATCCACCTGGTCCTCGAAAACAATTCGATAAGGAGAATGAAAAACGCAAAGCACTCCGACGTTTTTAAAAAAAACTAATCTTTAACAGAGAATTTTTCGTATATTTGATCTGTATATCTTATTACTTCTCGAAAATGACCATACGAAAGTTAAACAGTTGAATCTTTTCTTCCGAAGCCCCTTGAGGTAAGAGATTTTTAAAATACCCTACCACCACCTATACATTACATGAAAACCTGTAAGTTTTATAAATTCCTTTTCGTTTTCATGTACAAAGAATCTGCGATGGGTATACAACACGCGATAATCGCTATTTTTCTCATATGCCGTTGACCAATCAGAACAACAACAACCGTAGTTTCCTACGACCAGTACACGAACATTAGGAAAATGACATTTCCTAATATCTCTTGGGCCAACATCGTTATCAGATATACCTAATGTATGAAGACATGTGAGTTCCGTTAATTTACTGACTCCTTCTGGTCCAAGATTGTTGTCGCATATATCCAATTCACGAAGTCTGGTAAGAGTCGCGATGAACCCTGCTCCTTCTGGTCCAAGTTCATTCATTGCAATTTTCAATGTATGGAGTTTAGGAAGCTTTGAGATAAACTCGGCTTCTTTTGATCCAACATTGTTGTTGGATATACCCAATGTATGAAGATTTGTGAGTCCCGCGAGTTCTTTGGTTCCTTCGAAACCTGCGTCGTTATGAGATATATCTAACATACGAAGTTCAGTGAGGGTCGATATTTTTTTAATGTCTTCTGAACTAAGATGGTTACAACGAATATTTAACTTGCGAAGCCGGGTAAATTTCATTATCACTCCAACTTTATTTGCAACTTTTGAGCGAAAATTCAAATCCAAATGCCTCAAATTTGTCAATTTTACCAAAGATCTTAAATTTGAGATATTTGCCGAAGAACTTAGATACATGCAACGTCCAAAATATATGTTTTGAATCTCGCTAGCTATTTGATCAGACATCTTGAACGTTGATCGTATGGATACAATTTTACTCTTCAAAATTGTATGGATACTCGCATTGGAGAATTTTCTTGAAACTCTCGACATTTGAACAAGATCTTTGATCGATAAAAATTTGAATACCTCCAACTGGGTATCATAATTGAGATCTGTTAATTGTACAGTCTCGAAGTCTTCTTCGTGTATACCCCAGAACTGATTTGACACTTTGAGCATTTTTGTTAATGTTTGGGTGATACGTTTATTGATTCATTTTCACAAATGAGCCTTAATCATATCTTAATTTGTAGTAAAATCACTTAAGATCAAAGTTTTTAAAAAGTGATCCCTATTTAATTTGCAGAAGTTTAAGAAGAAATTTTGATTGAATATATTGCTGAGTTTTTTAAAACTCTGTATTTTCTCTTGTTTGAAGTATCTTGATTAATTTTTCGCATCCAGAGTTTTGTGCATAATACATGAGAGATTTCCCATCAAAATATAGATTATCTACAACATACATCACTAATTCCACAGTTTTATCATAGCCAAGAATAGCTGCTTCCATAATTGCTGAGCATCCATTCTTGTAACCATGTTTAGGTTTGCAACCATATGTCAGCAACAGTCTGACAGCATTTTCGTGACCACAACGTATTGACAAGTCCAGAGCAGTTGTACCACCTTTGCCAATTTGTTCGATAATCTTCGCATTACGAACATTGTGGATAAAATACTCTATGATATTTTCATGTCCTCCTCTGCATGCATACATAAATGCATTGAAATTTTCCGCATCTAACACAGTTACATCAGCTCCTGTATGATGTAAAATCTTCATGATATCGAAATTTCCTCGCATGCATGATACAATAAGGGGCGTTAAACCTTTAACATCGGAATGATTGATAATTTCTTCAAAATCATTCCTATTCTTGATATTTTCCAGTAATAATTTTACAATATCTCCATTGCCATTATTCGCGACAATAAGTAATGGAGACAATCCCCCTAGATTTGACGTGTGAATTTCAGCACCTTTAATGATTAATTTCTCAACAATATCAATCATTTCTGCGCAACATGCGACTAAAATTGGCGAATTTCCTACTATGTCCTTATGATTTATATTTGTTATTTTGTTTAAAATGAGATCTATAGCATTTGATTCATGTTTAATTGCATATAAAAACGGGGATATTCCGTTTTTATCACAAATATTTACATCAGCATTCATGTCTTCAAGAAGAAAGCATACTAAATCCTCGTCTTCATGACAAATTGCAGCAATAAGAGGTGTTAATCCATTTTCTTCCACAGCATTAACATCAAATTTTTCTAAATCTAATAACATATCATAAATTTCGACTTTATCATTGAATATAGCAGTAGTTAATGGAGAGAACATATCTTAGTTTTTGATCTCAGAATCACAGTTTTTAAAATCATTTTGGATCAAAAAGTTTTTAAAGTGTAAGTCCTAATGCTCTCCCGCGAGTGTGAAAGCAATGGCAGCTCCCGTGAACATAATAGGCTTCATCACAGAAACAACGTTATTTGCCAAATCAATTTTCCAAGCTCTTTCCGGATATTTCCACTTCATAAACTCGTTATAAAAAAGTTGTTTGTCGTATCTGCCATGCGAATAGTGTCTCAGGATACCATCACAACTTGCACAATTAGAAATAATTCCGAAAGCACTTCCAGATATGGCATGTACTCGAGACTTGCAAAATGGTACTTTCTCTTCGTGTGAAGCGTAAGAACTAATCGCAGATCCGGTGAATCATCAATCGGTGATTCAAATTAGAATTTAACATCTTTCTATATTCCGTATTTATATATAATATAAGTGCCACAAATACAAATGCCCCAGTAATAAATTCATTGACTTTCATTTTTAAGAGTTTTAAAACTCTTAAAACTTGACTTCGATCGCCCAATAAAGCTTTACAATTGTGATCTTCATAAACTTTAACATTATTGTATGGTAAGAAATGGCTGGAATTGTTTTCCGAAATTTAAAAAGTCATTTTGTGCTTTGCAAACCAACTTGGGTCATAATTCCCATATCCCGTGACAATATGTGTTGTTGATTTTTCTGTTCTGATGTATTGTATGTCATATAAGATCGCAAGACTGAGGCGATGAGCGCCGTCCGCGAGTACGAAATCATTGATGTAATGAACTATGCTTTCATTGGTTAACCCACTCTCTTTTACTGATTTAATTAGAGCTTTGAATTGCCCTACAGTATCATATCCACAATTTCCTCTACCACCTCTAAGATTTTGCATCTTGAGGTAATTACCAAAATCTCCGGTATTTGCAGCATCCAATCTTACCTTGATATCACACCTATGGTTAATTCCATTTCTTGTCTGCTTACTGTGTAAAAACTTAGTGTTTGTAAACTCCATTTCATGTTGAAATGACATTAATTTAGCAATTTGCTCGGCTTGTGAGGTATTATCGGATGTGTGGATAATAATATCACTAATATACCCTGGTATTTTATCCCTGTATTTCTCACGAATAGACATCTTGATACTGGAAACAGTTTCACTAATTTGATTTCCATTCGCTTTTAGTCTGTAGTTAGGATTATCAATTTCCATTACAAAATATACAAATTTACTTGGATATTCTAACAATTTAGGTAGCTTAACATTTTGAACTGTTTCCGGTCTAACATCATCGGTTTTGTACATTTCCGTAACAAAATTCTTGAAAGCATCATGTTCAAATGAATATGTGAAATATTGTATCGCATCAATTTGTTCTAATATTTCCTTATGAAACTTATACGCCGGTGGCCAGATGAACCCACTAAAACGCATTTTTAATATAACCAAAATGTTAGATCTTGAGAAATACTTTGATCTTATTTCTGTTTTTAAATATGTAGTAGCTAAATCTCATCACGAATTGCCGTACAAATATCAAGTTGGAAAAGATATAGATATTTATGTGACGCAAGAAGATTTTAAGGATCTTGTTGAGGTGACAAAAATCTTTGTTGCTGATATGGGATACGATATTCGTATTATAGAAAAGTCTAACAGAATATTGATTCGACTTGAAGAAAATAGAAAACTACACTTTCAATTTGATATCTCCGTGGATTCTAGGAATCTAATTAAGGGATGTATGCAACACAGAAACTTCTTTGTTCTAAATTCAACAAATGAAAAGATGATCAGAACTGAAGAATTAAGTAAATACCCATATAAAACATGGCATCAAGATTGGTTAGACAAATATGTTTGAATTTCGGAAAACTCTATCGTTTCTTCAAGCTCGTAATTTGGGCTTTACCTCGAAATGCAGAAGATCCCTGGCGTTGAAATTTTACAGCATCTTTTTCAGAAACAAAAGATGAAATACGGGTTCTACATTTCTTACAGTATCCTGTTATTCGTGGTGTATGGTGATCTGAAATATTTACACTAGGAGTTGTAACTGTTTGTTTTGTCAAACAACTGGAGCAATATGCCTTCATT
>Ga0209345_10004902_pt1 | contig 12667 bp, 10 predicted proteins | sample Cruoilmetagenom7_FD_187294 | JGI IMG/M metagenome (GOLD analysis project Ga0209345, IMG submission 187294) | Oil polluted marine microbial communities from Coal Oil Point, Santa Barbara, California, USA - Sample 7 (SPAdes) (version 2) | ecosystem: Environmental > Aquatic > Marine > Oil seeps ...
ATGAAAAAGCTGGACCTTCATAGCACTAGCGGCATTACCAGTTATGCAATAAAAAATGGTCTGGTCATCTAATAAGCTCATGCTTCATAAATAAGTATGGCTCATATTAAACTTAGCTACAGCCCCTCTACTGTAACGGTAATAACGTTAAACTGGTTCCGTTATCCAGAGAACCCTGACACACGTACCACCCTCAGGTAGTGACTCAACAGAAAATCGGCCATTCGTTGATTCGGCACGCTCACACATACTATTCAAACCGAAACCACATATTTTTATATTACTGCCATGACTACATTTAGATGACTTTTTATTAAATTGTTTAGCCGTATTAAACCCCTTACCATTATCAGCAATACTTAAGCGCACTCCAGAAGCAGAACTGCTAAGTGCGATCTCTATAAGACTAGCCTCAGCATGCTTTGAAACATTGTTCATCGCCTCCTGAGTAATACGAAATATAACAACTTTTAATTCATCTGGAATATAAGATTCATTAACACTTAGAAGCTGTCTCACTTTAATGTCAGAGTAGGTCACTTCAAATTCTCTGCAAAACCAGTTCAAAGTAGCCTCAATGCCAAGATCATCCAGCATTGACGGTCTCAAATCCATAGCAATGTGTCGTACTTCATCAATAGCACATTTAATTTTCTCAACTACATCAGTAAACTGATTGTACTCTTCATCAGTTAATATGTCTTTCTTATAAGAGATGAGTTCTTCAACCTTAAATTTAGTTGCACCAAGGCTCTGCCCTACTGAGTCATGTAATTCGCAGGCTATTCTTTTTCTTTCTGTTTCCTGCACGGTAATTAATTCACGTAACAGATCCTGTCGACATTGTTGCAATACTCTTAATGCTTCTTTATCTTGTTTATGGGTCTGCAGCTCATACTCTAACTTTTCATTTGATCGTATAAGCTCAAGTGTTCGCCTGCTTACCATTAACTCCATTTCCGCTGCCCTACTCTTTAATGAAGATTCGACGTCATGTCTTTTTGTAATATCCTCAATAATTAATATTGCATAGCAATGTTCAGCACTATAAGCGTAATTATCAACAACAACTTTTTTAATTGTAAACTGAAAAATTTTACCAAGCTGACTTTGCTCTCCTATCCATACAAGATCATCAGTACCTTCAAGCCGCTGCCATATATACTTCCAGTTAGTAACCCATAAATCATCTGATTTATCATTCGCTAGCGATTTAAGGTAATCTATAATGTACGCTCCTTTTGCCTCAGTAACATTTCCTATACCCCATGCTTCGGCTGTTCGGTTTACACGTATAATTTTTGATTGTTGATTGAGCGCTATGACTAGCTGAGGCAATGCATCTACAGCAAGTTCCCATTGTTTCTTAGCTGCCTCAATATTTTCATTATATTTCGGAACCTCATTTTCAGCCTGCGATTTATGCAAAGTTAAAGAGATGATTTCCGCGATTGAAAGGATAAAATTAATTTCTTTCTGATTAAATTTATAATCTGACTCACAACATACAGTCAGCACTCCCCATTGTGTTTCATCACAGAAAATAGGTACCCACACGCCACTTTTCACATGCAGACCATTGGCTATCTGGGTAACAACATCGCATATTTCATAATCATCTTCACTGAATACAGTTTTCAAATGAGAATTTAAAAGCATAGCGGCAACTTTATCTGGATTAGCTCGATGACCTTTTTCTAATTGACTGTGAATTTCGGCATTAGAACTAATACCAAGTTGCATCGACGATCCAGAATCTATTATTTTACTGGTGAAAGCACAGGCAACAGGAAGCGTGTCTACAATTAATTTAATGGCATGTTCTGCAGTTTTCATTATATTTTAAATCTGAAATACATATGATTACGAATTTTATTTTTCATTATTTTATTGCTCCTGTCACTAATAATTCGCCTGGCTTCTCGAAAAATCAGTTACAAAACCAGATACACGTCTGAATTAATAAATCATGAATTAATAAACCCTGTATTTATAAGAGCAGAGTTTATAACCAATAATAAAATATCAGGCATCATTCCAACATCCAATAGAAACTTGAAGATTGATTACTTCAATGAATAATCCAGTTACTTTTTTTTATCAACTTTTCCTCTTCTCCTTTTCCAAGTTGAACAATGTAGCAACCTTTCGAGGCATAGCGCTGATCTGGCCCCAGACTCAACCTCGGATATGTCGAAACAGTATGGCTCTGGTCTTTCATCATTTCAATTCTTTCAAGAAAATAATTTCTGTAAAACTCACCTTTCAATCCTGCCAGTGCATCAGACAGAACCCAGCCCAGGTAATACATCTGAGACTGAATTTTGTAATTGGTTAATGTAATACCTTTTATACCCAGCCAGGTTTTCAGAGAAGTATCGGTTCTCTTTTTTTCACCTGGTAAGCTATACGGATATGTCACATAAACACTATCTCGTAATGCATCAGAAATCGAATATAATTTATCCTGTAACAATCTGGAGGAAACAAATATTCGATCGACCACATCGCCAGAACGAACAATATTTTTTATGGATGATATTTCTTTATCAGCTATCCAGAATAGAATGATATTCTCATTCTCTGAATCCATTAGCGTTTTATAAAATTCATCATTAAGTTGATCAATATCTTGTATCTCATAATTATACTCAACTTTCGAAGATAAACCTCTCCATGTATCGGTAAAACCATTTGCTACGACTTCACCTTTACTTCCCTTTATATAGATTTGTATCAGGTGTGTTTTATCTGTCACATATTGGTATCGTCTAATGAACCTGGCTGCAGCAGCACCTTCCTGGTACAGACCTTTAGAAAAATATATCGTATTCCTGTTTTTATCTGATAAAACAGGTTGGTCAGTTACTGGAAATACAACCGGTATACTATGTTCTTCACTAAACTTATGTATAGATGCCCAATGCCCACCAGTTATTCCACCAAGAACAGCAAAGACAGGTTTATTTGAGATATATTTCTCTAGTTGCTGCCTCCATGTATCTTCTGGACCTGTTAACTCCCAGACACTTAGCTCAAGTATTCGATAGGCTGCATCTAACTCTCGTCTATTAAAAGCACCAACCCTGGCTCGCTTTATCTGATTTCGAGTCTGTGAGTTCCTGTCATTTATATGCGTTTTCAACACATCCAACATGGCATCTCTATCACGCTTGCTCACACCTTCTGTCACGATTGTTGCAAAGCGTAATGTCTGATTCGTCACTCCCGGTGAAAACTCATGGCTAAGTGTCTTAAGATAGTTAATCAACAAAGCCATCTCATGGTCTTCAAGATCGTACCTGGGCATAATCCCGTTTAACTTTCTACCCGCTGAATCAATTCCAGTTCTTATCACCTTAGCCAGAGATTTATCAGTATATGCCGGTCGTATACTTTTACCCAGTAAATTAGCGGGTACCTGACGCGATCGCATAATACTTGACCCCGGTTGACTGTGCCTGCGTCTTGTATCCCACAGTACTCTCGACCTGAATAAATTCAAACTATTAACAGGCAAGGTGACAACAAACCCCTCACTTGTTCCCAAACCACTTCTCCTGTGACACAAAACGCAGGAAAAGATCTGACCGTTCACTGGTATATCATCCTGAACAAATGCATTCATTTTACTACCATCAGAAAGAATGCCATTCATGTAGATACTTTCACCAGGATTTAATGCTCTCTGATCTGAATATTCCGAGATATTTTTATCAAGCTGGGCTTGCTGGTGTTTATCACCTGCAAAAACAACATCTGGAAAGATAAGAACCTGTAATACTAACTGGCTAATTAATGCAGAATATAATGTAAAACATTTCATAGGTACTTTGATACATTCCTATACTCCTTCATCAGATCTGAAGCACTCATCATTCCAAAGACCCTCACCCACTCCTTACTCCCTGGCGCACGAAAAAAAGTTAACGGATAGTGAGTCATTTTATTGGGCATTACAGCATCAAATGCATTCATAACTGAGTAAATATCCTGCCGACTTCCCGTCAATAGTTCGTGCCCAGGCTTCATGCCAAACTTTTCACCATACGCTTTAAGTACTTCGGGCCTGTCATGCTCTGGGTCAATACTGATAGAAACAAGTACAGTATTGTTTGCTCCATCATCCAGCCCCTTATGAAACGCCACCAGTCCAGCTGATAAAACGGGACATATTGTTGTGCATGTAGTAAATATAAAATCAACGACAACCGTTTTTTCTGAATTCAGTATCTTCTCCAGACTTTGTTCTACACCATCCTGATTTACCAGATTAACTTTTGGAATAATGTAGTTTTCCACCGTTCGTTTCAGTTTTTTTTCCATCATAGCCATATGGCTAGAGTGATCGACCTGATCAGAGTTAACATGAGTATGGTTGCTCTTCTCATCACTACACCAGGCAGTACCAGGAAGGCTATAATTGAGAAAAACAAGGGTGATAATTATTAATGAGTTTTTAATATTATTATTCATAGAAACACTCCTTATTGTTTCAAATACTCCGCTTAACATGACTGTTGAAAATAACGAGAGCAAAACTGAAACACAAGACTGATGCTACCTTACAAATATATCTTTAAAACTAGGGTAAACACTGTATTTTATTATGCTTGACTATAGATAACGAAAATCAGGTAACTGAAACCTTAAATATAACAGAGTAAATTATTTACCCATCTAATTTGGCTCTTGTATTTTTTGATGATCGCCACCTTGAACCAGGTGCCTTACGTGACACATTAAAACCTTTAGTTGCCACTAAAATCTATCAAAAAGAATGCAGATATGTTTCTTTATATATACTAAATCATATTAATGCCGGTGTAAGTGAAGATAATGCTGAAGATATTGTTGTATAATGGCAACGAGCATTAGCTTCAGAAGGTTTAACTGCAGATAAGTATTGCCCTTTTTTTATTGCCTATAAAAATAAGCCTGAGGAAACAGGCCTGAGACAATATGTCAGAAAATTTAAACCAGATAATTAATGAATTAAATTTCCCGTTTTAGTAGGGGAAGCACAGTCTAAATCAATGACGGGACGCGTCACTGGTTTACCAAAGAAGTAGCCCTGACCATAAGCAAAGTTTAATTCAATAACTTTTTTGAGTAGCTTTTCAGTTTCGATACCTTCAGCCACAAGTATGTGCCCAGTTTCAGAGATCATGCTGGCCAGGTGCTTAACGATGGTCTTTTGGCTCTTGTCCTCAAGACTACGTATCAGTGAGATATCAAATTTGACAATGTCGACAGGCATAGATGCAAGATATCGAACTGATGAATAGCCACTACCATAATCATCCAAAGCGACAAGAAAGCCCATTTTTCTAAGGTGAATAAGATTACCTGCAGCTTCATCGATTTGAGTAATTAATGCAGTTTCTGTTACTTCAATTACTAATTTGTATTCTTTAATAAATCGACTGAATTTTTCCAACTGCCTTACTATGTCCTGGTTAACAATAGACTTACCAGAAACATTAACTGAAACCCCAGTGCCAGGGGGAATGATATCGTTTTCAAGATCTATATAAATTTGCTTAAGTATTGCCATGTCCATTTCAATTTCAATTTCAAGCCGACGTGCTTCGACTAACTGAAAAATATCACCGGGCATTACTACTTTGTCGTCTCTCTCTATTCTTACAAGTGCTTCGTAGTAGCCAGGGCGTAAATCATTTAAGGTGACTATCGGTTGATAGTACATGCTTATGCCGAAACCATCGCTAATCGCTTCATAAACAATATTATTAATCCAGCTAGAAAATACACCTTTCATTCCCTGTTTCATATCCTCGGTGTAGAAAGCGATATGAGATTTACCCGGTTGTTTTGCAGAGTACATTGCAATATCAGCTTGCCATTGTAATGCACTTAAGTCTTCATCTTTACCTTCACCAGCATACGACAGGCCAATGCTAATTCTGACAGGTTCTCTAATACCTTTCTCAGAAAAGGGATAGGAGGCAACTGCTTTTTCACAGCGTTCGGCGATCACCTGGGCCGCGGCCTTGTTGCAATCTACAAATACACAGGCAAACTCATCACCACCCAGTCGATAGAGTTTCTCGCCTTTACGTAAAACTTCCAATATGGATTTTGAAATCCCAATTAGAACCTCATCACCTATACTATGTCCGTAACTGTCGTTAAATGCCTTGAAACTATTAACATCAAATATAGCCAGACATACTTCAATGCGTCCGCCAGAAAACATTTCCTGAAGATTGCGCCAATGATCATCAAATGCTCTGCGGTTTAAAGCGCCTGTTAATGCATCATGATGAGCCATAGTCCAGAGCTCTTTGTTTTTATCATCAAGACTGGTATGAACGTCAAATAATTTACTGTGATATTCATTAAGTGAATCATTCACTTTTTCTAGCTCTGATATCGCCAGCATGCGACCAAAATCTGGGGGTTCCTGATCGGCAGTGTCATTTTTTAAATGGTCAATGTGCTGGGAAATTCTACTTAGTGGCCTGGCGATCAGAAATGTTACCAAAGGATAGAGTAACAAAGTCGGTACACCAATAATTAGAGCCATACGTGAGAGCATGTCAATAACGATATTCATTATCTCATCCATCATCTCGCTGGGTCTCAAATCAAACTTAAGATGACTGATCAGCTCATTGGGAGCTAGTTTACATTTTTTCTGATGTTATGAGATGAATGGATTGTCGATCTATATAGTTGAACTGTCGTATATCAATTAGCTCAGGCTTCAGGTCTGCTCTGATTGCTAAGTAGCCAACAATATACGGATCATTTTTTTCCCATAGACTTCTTGAAACACAACCAACTCAAGCTTGTTGTCATTAATATCTACGTACGAATTGAGCTCTTTCCTTTCGATAATTAAGGGTAGTTTTGTAGTTTCGAGATTTGATAGCACATGGCCCGTTTTATCATACACACTTACATCATTTATATATTTAGGGAGTAAGCCTGCTTTTAATGCACGGTGTTCATGCCAGTAGGCATAGTATAGAGGGTTACTTATTTGCTGATGTATTTCTTCCCAGTTGGAAAAATCACGCGCATGCCCTTTAATGTCAATTTCAGCACCCTGTATAGCCTTCAGCAGTTCTTCTCTGGCTATTTTATGATTTGATTCATGAATACCCTGCTGTAAGTTATGGACTTCTCTATAAGTCAGAATACTATATAAGATAAATAGCATAACGATGAGAATCGAAAATCCCATCGCATAACGCCTTATTGAAAAAGACCTCTTCAAAATACTCTCCAATTATAATGTAAGGTTAACTGGCAGTTACCAAAGTATCGATGATGTCTTGCAGGTCAAACTCATATTCATCATCAAAGAAATGCCCCGCTCCTTTAACCATAATCGTTTCAATTTTATTTTCTTCCATACTCCTGCCCCAGCTTTTTCTTATTCGTTTGTCTTTGCTACCTATGATAACCGTGATGGGAACTGTTATATCTTTCATGGTGTTAAGTATTTTCTTGGAACCCCATGAATAATACGATAAATAATTTACGGGTGTTGTCACATATTCTTTACAGTAAGAAAGTCCAAACGTATTTAACCCTGGCTTATTTTGTTTAATCATTTCTTGTGCGCGCTGTGCATCTAAGGCTGTTTCATTGGAGCCGGGTGCAGCACCGAAATAGCCCAGACTGATTAGAATTGCCTGTTGAATATGTTTATAAGTATACTGGTCCAAATAGGCAAGTTGTTGAACACTTCCTGAGCTATGCCCAACTAGAATCACTTTCTTATTTGTTTTGTTGTGTAGCCACCTGGACCATAATTCAATCTCACTAATGTCAGACTGCATGCTATGGGAATGTATCGCTTCACAGGCCAGGCTCTGCTTTCTTTGACTAATGTCGAGAGACAAGGTGGGAGCTAGAACTGTATAGTCACTATCAACTAGTGCATTATAAATTCGTTCTACAGTATGAGACTCTCTAGTTTGCAATAAACCATGCAAAATAAGAATAACAGGAGCATCTTGCTCGCCTTGATGAAAACTGGCGGTTACAATAAGCCCATTACTAAGTTTTTGTTCAATGTCTCCGGCATAACTCGATGTGATTACTACCATAAAGATGACACTTAAAATCAGAATCCGCTTTACAGCCCATTTAAGCGTTTCGGACATGTCCATTCTCCAACCATCTAGATACCTAGTTTTATAGTGTTTAAAACTTTTGTAACTTAACTCAATATAGTTTATTTTTAAAGTTTTATTGTTTCATATCATATATTTATGTGAAAATATTTTATTGTATTTGAAAACATCGGCTTTGGGTTGCGCACCTTTAGTTTATTTATAAGCAAACACTAATATTGTTTAAAGACTTGAAGCGATGAATACAATACACTTGAGCACTTCCACACCTTATGTAAGCAATCGCCTTAACATAAGTGACCAAGGTGCGCATAAGTAGTAACTGGCAAATATACCTGACGCTTGATATAAGCCAAGGGCCCGACTCACAGTGTCCGGCATTTTTGTATATACTGATAAAAAACTATTCTGGATTTTACTCATGAGCATTATTCGACACGTATTAAGTTATACATGGCTAATTGTAATAACTGGGTTTCTTATTAGTATAATCTATCTACGCCCTGGCTTATTTTCTGAGTATATCAATAAGTCTATTGATGATTTCAGCTCTGCTATTGGCTTTGAAATACCTCAATATGTGCCTGTATCACACCCGGTTCAGTCAACTGAAGTGATAGAAAATGAGGTTGTAGAAGCTGACGCCCCCACCCCAGAAAAATCAGTAAATGAGGATACAGAGCTCACACCTGGTGAAATAAAACCTGAAGAAGAGCCTCAAATAGTAGAGCCCCAAATATTAGAGAACACAGCATCAGAGGACAGTCCTCTATTAATTATAGAAGAAGTATCAGAAAAACCAGAAATCACTGAACAGATACCACCCTATAGCACTGCTGAAGGGGTAGCCCACAAGGAACCTCAGAGCAAAGATACTGATATCTTATTTGATACCAGACAAGAACTTCGACATGCACGAGAGCTATACTGGAAAAATCAATTCGAGGAGGCTGAATCTGCTTATTTAAAGCTTGCTGAGCATGCCCCACAAAACCCTGATGTATTTGGTGAACTTGGTAATGTTTATTATTCACAGGGCAAATGGAAACGGGCTGCTTATACATATAACAAAGCGGTGCTTCTTTTAGTTGATTTAAAGCAGATAAAGCGGGCAGATCATTTATTACGATTCATACAGTCAATTGATGCTGAGGCTGCTGCAGAGCTTAGACAAAAAATAAGAAATGATAAATAAAAACTGGAATTTCATATGTTTGGAGCTGATAGTCAGATTAAACAACGCCTGAAACACCTGGAAGATCATTTAGGTAATGAGAATCCGCTGTTGGTTAATGCAGTTGAGGAATTTAAGAGACTTGATAAAGTAGCCTATCGCATGGGGTTGCTAAATAAAGATCAGTCATACGCCAACCATATACCCTGGTGGCCCCTAATTTCTGTACTTGGCACTTTCTCTGCGGGTAAATCAACCTTCATTAATCACTACCTTAATAGCTCATTACAGGAAACAGGCACCCAGGCAGTTGACGATAAATTTACTGTCATTTGTTATTCCGCTGAACAACAGGCACGGGTTCTACCCGGCACATCACTGGAAGCTGATCCAAGATTTCCGTTTTATCATATGGCAGATGAGCTTGAGCAGGTATCACCTGGTGCAGGTGACCGAATAAATTCTTACCTGCAAATGAAAACCTGCCCGGATGAAGTTTCTAAGGGCAGAATTTTTATAGACTCACCCGGTTTTGATGCAGACGACCAGAGAACTGAAACCTTAAAAATAACAGATTATATTATTGATCTATCTGATTTAGTGCTTGTGTTTTTTGATGCTCGCCACCCTGAACCAGGCGCCATGCGTGACACATTAAAACATTTAGTTGCCGATAAAATATATCAAAAGAATGCGGATAAGTTTGTTTATATACTTAATCAGATTGATGCCTGTGTAAGAGAAGATAATCCTGAAGATGTTGTTGCATCATGGCAACGTGCATTAGCTGCAGAAGGTTTAACCGCAGGTAAGTTTTATACTATATATAACCCGGATGCAGCTGTTGTTATAGAAGATGAAACCATTCGAAATCGTTTCGAACAAAAACGGGATATTGACCTGAATGCTATACATAGCCGCATCGAACAAATTCACATTGACAGGGTATATCGAATTATTGGTGCACTTAACAAAATCGCCCGTGAAATTGAACATGATAAACTGCCAAAACTAAAACAAATGCTAGGCGAATGGCGAAGAAGAACTCTGATTATAAATGCTATTACCATAACGCTTATTAGCGGTTTAATTGGCGGATTAATGATTGCCAATGCATCTATATTTGAATTAGTTAAATCATTCGCACAGTGGATCACACTAGATACGGTCAATACTTTTATTGGTATTACACTGTTAGCTACTTCACTATTTGTGATTCACATTATTTCAAGAAAATACTCCGCTAAAAGTCAACTTAAAAAATTATTAAAAGATAAGCTTTCAGACGATTATAAAGCGAGTATAAAAAGAGCATTCAGTAAAAATACGTCTCTTTTACACAGCATATTCAGGCCACAACCTGTTGGCTGGGGGTATTTTTCAAAGAAAAATTTAAAGCAAGTTATTAGTCAGGCAGATTCATATATCCAGAAATTAAATGATCAATACGCAGAGCCTTCTGGTAATGATAAAAAAGCAGAAAACATTGAAAACAATACTGTTACCTCAGATTCAATTAATAGCTCAGCAACAACCAGCTTGAACACAGAAGAAAAAGTACCGGTTTAAAATAATTACATCAATTTAGGAGCTCGATCATGACAAAAAAAGATGACAACGAAAAAATTGCAAAAAAACTTGAGGAGATGGGTGTTATGCCATCAGATAAAAAAACTGAAGAAGAAGCAACAGTAACAACGACTGAAGAAGATACCAGTGGCAGAAAACTTCCACTAGCGTTGATTGGCACTTTTGCCTTATTCATTGGTGGAATTATTTTTATCGTTTTTGGATCATCAATAGGTGCTGGCAGTGATGATGATGATAGCGCTTCATTAGATACAGCAGGTAATGCTAACGCATTAGAAACAAATGCTTCTACAGGCGCACCAGCTAGACAAAATATAGCGGCAAACAGCAGACAAAATTCTTTTGAAAATATGCAGGCCGAACGTCGTAAAGCCATGGAAGAACGCAGAAAGGCTTACCAGGAGAATTACAATCGTGCAGCTTTAAGAACACCACCTGAACAACCAGAATGGGTTAAAGAACAGCAGGCTCTAATGGAAAAACAGATGAATCAGAGAGCTGAATTAACAGCACAAAATATGAATACGTCACCATCAGGGCCACCAGAGTGGGTTAAAGAGCAGCAAGCTTTAATGCAAAAGCAGATGAATCAAAGACATGAATCATCAGCACAAAATATGAATATGTCACCACCGGAGCCACCAGCGTGGGTTAAAGAGCAGCAAGCTTTAGCGCAAAAACAAATGAACCAACGGCCTCAATGGGCAAACCAGAATATGAACATGGCTCCACCTGAACCACCTGCATGGGTCAAGCAACAGCAGGAACAGATGATGGCATATCAACAAAGAAGATACGCCCAGCCTCAACCTCAGTGGAATAATAATCCGCAGAATTTTGCACCCCATCCTGGAGCCCCGGTTTATTACAATCAGGCACCTGGTTATGGTTATTATCCACCAGCACCCTATATGAGACCCAGGTACTAGATGCTGAAATAGTTAAATCAGGTTATACCGATATAGTAAAAGTACTTGATTTGATATGTAGCTAAAAACAAAAAAGCCCGACTCACTTGAGCCGGGCTTTTTTTATGCTTTTATTTAAGAAATTGAGATATAAATAATGATAAGAATTAAAGGAAGATTAAAGGGGTCGGTGACTGGCGGTCTAACGTGCCCGAAGTTATAGGGTCACCCCTTTTAAACGTCACCAGGATAATCAATATCTCGTACAACGCCCTTATCATCAGTTAACACTAACTCAAGTTGATCCTGATTGTTTTGAATAATATTTCTTGCACCTATATCTTCATTTAAGATAAGCAGTTCATTGAAATAAGCATGACTAAAACCTACCGGGTGACCACGTTGCTGCTTGAATTGTGGCGCAACCATGCAAGCACCCTCTGTAAGTTTGTTGGCTAATAGTGTTAGTGTTTGCGTTTTAATATACGGCATATCGGCCAGGGTGATTAACCATCCACTTGCATCATTGCTGGCACGTACACCACAAACGATGCTACTACCCATCCCCTGTTCCGCCTGTTCATTAATTACAACATGCAATCCCAGTTGCTCAAGCTGAGCTGTGTACGTTTTCAGTGCCGCGTTGATAACAACAACACTACCCGGTAATACACTGGCTAACTTTTGTGCAACCACCAGTAACATAGGCGTGTTATCTATAATGGGATGTAAAAGTTTATTGCTGTTAAAGCGCTGGCTTTTTCCGGCCGCCAGTAAAATCCCAACAGGTTTGTTACTCATACGAGACTGACGATGTGTTTTTCTGCAACACTTTCAACATTCCGTTGTTGAGTTATTTCAGCCAGAATTGAAACAGCAATTTC
>Ga0209345_10004904_pt1 | contig 12662 bp, 10 predicted proteins | sample Cruoilmetagenom7_FD_187294 | JGI IMG/M metagenome (GOLD analysis project Ga0209345, IMG submission 187294) | Oil polluted marine microbial communities from Coal Oil Point, Santa Barbara, California, USA - Sample 7 (SPAdes) (version 2) | ecosystem: Environmental > Aquatic > Marine > Oil seeps ...
AAAAACTGTATTTGGCAATGCCGCCAGCAAAGTGGCTGTTAGTTCGACTAAATCCATGACAGGGCACTTGTTAGGAGCTGCTGGCGCCATAGAAGCCATATTTTCAGTTCTGGCTATTAAAGATCAAATTGCGCCTCCTACGATTAATCTGGAAAACCCAGGTGAAGGGTGTGATCTTGATTATGTGCCAAATATGGCCAGAAATATGAAAATTGATGCGGCGTTGAGTAATTCATTCGGTTTTGGCGGAACCAATGCCAGTTTATTATTCTCTCGCTTCTAATGCGTTGATTTCAGGATGTTGACCGTCCCGACATGGATTAACGGTTGTGCAATTGATAGCTCAAATAATCAATTTTCCTCTCTTGATCGGGGTTTATTGTACGGTGATGGTGTTTTTGAAACTATTGCCGTTATAAAGGGTAAGCCTCAACTTTTATCGCATCATTTTAAACGCCTTGAAAAAGCCTGTGATCGGCTTTCAATTTCTGTCCAGCTTTCTTTACTTAAAGATGAGCTTGGCCTATTTATGAGCACTTGTTGTCAGGATCAAAAACCAGACAAGGCTATACTGAAATTGATAGTAACGCGAGGATGTGGTGGTAGAGGTTACAACCCTTCAACGGCGACAGAACCTGTGCGAATACTGCAGTGGCATGATTTTCCCGATTATCACAAAACTTTTTCACTACAGGGTGTATCGGTAATTTTCTGCAAGACACCTTTAGCTAAAAACCCGGTATTGGCTGGAATAAAACACCTGAACCGCCTGGAACAGGTCCTGGCAAGAGGTGAGTGGAATAATTCAGCTATTCAGGAAGGTTTAATGTTTGATACCGATGGACACCTTGTAGAAGGCACCATGAGCAATGTATTTTTAGTTCGCCAGGGTGTATTGCTAACGCCAGAATTAAATCAGTGCGGTATTGAAGGAGTGATGCGGGAACATATCATTGCTTTGGCAAAAAAACTCGGAATTGCCTGTTCTTCTGCTACTATATCCAGAGCAATTCTTGAAAAAGCGGATGAGGTTTTTCTTACAAATTGTGTCATTGGAATATGGCCAGTGAGGAAGATTAATCAAATGACATACCCGCTCGGTCCAGTGACCAGATTGCTACAAAAAAACAATGAGTTTTAGACAGTTTTTATTTAACTGTATGAGTAATTGAGATATGGCGTATTGAAAATTAAAAAAAAGTATTTTTTTATAATTTTTCTACTGTTTGGCTTTGCTGGAGCGTTGTCGGCTTATCTGGCTTATGGAAGCCTGATGAAACCTGTGATTTTTGATAAGGGCCAACCAGAGAAGGAAGCGGTCATTTTTGAAATTAAAACGGGAACTTCATTTAGAAAACTTGCAAGGCAGTTGAAACAACAGAATCTTATTCCTAACCAGCGAATATTTGTGCTTTATGGCTTGCTGCAAGGTAAAGCTGATAAAATTCAGGCTGGCCAATATGAAGTAAGTTCCGGAAGAACGCCCTTGCAATTGCTGGATCAATTTATAATGGGTGATGTAATCCAATATAAGTTTTCGATCATAGAAGGCTGGGATTTTCGGCAGTTATTAAAAGCTTTGTCGGAAAATGAGGCCATTGAAAATACCCTGAAAGATTTAGAAGCTGTGGCGATAATGGAGCATCTGGGGTACGAAGGTATTCATCCGGAAGGTCGGTTTTTTGCTGATACGTATACGTTTCCGAATGGGACCAGCGATATGGATTTTTTGAAGCGAGCATATCAAAAAATGGAACAGGTGCTGGCAGAAGAATGGTCACAACGAGAAGATAATCTTCCCTACGCTAACGCCTATGAAGCACTTATTATGGCTTCAATTATAGAAAAAGAAACTGGCCTGGCTTCTGAAAGAGATAAAATTTCCGGTGTTTTTGTCAGACGTTTGAAAAAGAAAATGCGTTTGCAAACGGATCCTACCGTAATTTATGGAATAGGTAGTAAATATAAAGGTAATTTGACCCGTAGACATTTGGCAACAAAAACCCCCTATAATACCTATCGTATTTTCGGTTTACCGCCTACCCCCATTGCTATGCCCGGCAGGGAGGCCATTCATGCCGCTTTACACCCTGCTTCCGGAAGTAGTTTGTATTTTGTGGCAAAAGGGGATGGCAGCCATTTTTTTTCCGAGAATCTGGCCGAGCACTCTTCAGCGGTAAAAAAATACCAATGGAAACCGGTAAAAAACTATCGTTCTGCACCAAAATGAAATTTTTCAGTTACTGCAAAATCGGGTTTAAACCCAGAATTGGTTAATTTAAGGAATTAATTTTTGACTTCTTTAACTTCCAGACACTCATCGGGCCCCAGGAAAGGGTTTTTTCTTGTTCTTGAAGGCACCGAAGGTGTTGGTAAATCTACAAATATAGAGTTTATAAAAACCTATCTCGGATCTAAAGGCATATCTTTGATACTAACCCGTGAACCGGGAGGTACGCCTCTGGCCGAAGAAATCAGATCACTGTTATTAACACCAAGAGATGAATCCGTGGCGGAAACCGCAGAGCTGCTGTTAATGTTTGCCGCCAGAGCACAACACCTGCAAGAGGTTATTCAGCCCGCTTTGGACGAAGGGCAGTGGGTCTTGTCAGATCGTTTTACCGATGCGACTTACGCTTACCAGGGCGGCGGACGAATGATGGATAATAATAAAATAAAACAACTGGAAATGTTAGTTCAGGGAGAAATGCGACCTGATAAGATCATTATTCTCGATTTATCTGTAGAGGAGGGTTTGAAAAGAGCGCGACAGCGAGCTGATCTGGATCGTTTTGAGCGAGAGGAAATGGCCTTTTTTGAAAGAGTAAGGGCGGCATATCATGAGCGAGCCAAAGCGGATCCGGATCGTTATTCTATAGTTGATGCAAGCCAGGCTCTTCCAGAAGTCCAATCCTGTATTCAGCAAGTGCTTGATAAATTATTGCTAGACTAAGCCCTCTGGTAGAGTTAACACCTAATGAATGAATCGTCTGCTTTTTTAAAACACCCTTACCAATGGCAAGAGAGCCAGTGGCAACATCTTATCAAAATGCTGAATCAGGATAAGTTGCCACACGCGCTGCTTTTTGAAGGTATTGAAGGGTCAGGTAAACTAGATATTGCCAGGGCTTTTGCGAATCGATTGATTTGCGATTCACCTGAAAATAATTCTGCCTGTGGTCAATGCAAGCGCTGCCAGTTATTAACTGCGGGTAGCCATCCGGATTTAAAAGTTCTTTCTCCAGAAGAAAAAAGTAAAATTATTAAAGTGGATCAGATTCGAAGCATGGTGGATTTTGTTAACAAAAAATCCCAGTTTTCCGGATTTAAAGTTATTATCATTAATCCTGCAGAAGCGATGAATATTTCATCCTCTAATGCTTTATTAAAGAGTCTTGAGGAGCCTGGTGAAAAAACCGTTTTCTTACTTGTGTGTCATCGGCCTTCCAGTTTGATGGCCACTATTCGTAGTCGTTGCCAGAAGATTTCTTTTCCACATCCGAATAAAAACCTCAGTATTAACTGGTTGAATGAGCAGGGCATGTCAAACTCCAAAGCCTTGCTATCGATTGCAGGTGGCGCTCCTCTTAAGGCACTAAGTCTGGATAGCTCTACGGTGCTTGCACAACGCCAGGAAATGCTTTCTGCACTTTTAAAATTGCGAAAGCATGAGCTTGACCCAATTGTTGTTGCACGCCAATGGGAAAAAAATTCCAGCATCGAATGTCTGCAGTGGTTAATTAGCTGGACTCTGGACTGGGTTTGTGTAAAAAACAACCAACCCCTGAAAAGTCATGACCAACAGGCTGTGCTAGTAGATATTGCATCTAGCCTTAATCAAGCTAGTATTTTCACTTTTTGGGATGCTTTAAAAGAGGCTCTTCAGCAGGTTCAAAGTAATTCAAACCCCAATATCAATCTCATGTGGGATGATTTGCTGATTAAATGGGTGTATCTGGATTGATGAAACTGGATGCCTCAGCAAGTTTATATGGGAGGTGACTCAAGTTTCATGCTGAGACCAAGTTTAATGTGAACCAGAATAGATTCCTGGAATTCGTGATTTTACCTGTTCGATCCTTGATGCTACGCTTTAATGTAAATAAATGATTTAACTGGTTTTGTTGGTTTAATTTGAATTATTGTTGCTTCAATAATTTATTAAACCATCTGTTAAATCAATATGTTAAAGCTATTTTCGACATTTGATAAGTTAATTTAGAGGTTTTTGAAACATGGCAATGCCACGAGGTGGTCTCCTTAACCTGACCATTAAAGATAAAGCCGTCTTATATTCTGCTTATATGCCATTCGTACAACATGGTGGTTTGTTTATTGCCTCTAAAAAAGGTTATAAAATTGGTGAAGAGATTTTCGTGCTGCTGACATTGATGGATGAGCCGGAGCCATTGCCGGTTGCTGGAAAAGTCGTCTGGATTACGCCTTTAGGTGCTCAGGGTACTCGGCCCGCGGGTATTGGTATCCAGTTCAACGATGGTGAGGTTAATATAAAAAATAAAATCGAGACGTATCTTGCCGGGTCATTAAAATCTGATCGACCTTCCCATACCTTATAACCCGAGTTCTTTCGGGCAAAAAAATGTCTGACTTGTTTTTTTAGCTTAAACTTAAAAACCGCAGTTGGACGGCCTAAACTGGACGTTAGCACTACTATGATAAGTTATTTTAAAAATAGAGTTTTCACCCGTTGGGTGAGCCCGCCTCCTCACTCGATAGCACGCGTACTGGATCCGCTAATTTCGCAAAAAAAGCTCGAAATAGCTGGCGAGCCTGGTACAAACTGTCTTTTCGCGTAAAGGCATCAATCCCAGCAATCATGCCGGCTACAAGGTGTAATTGTAGCGTATTCAAGAAATATCCGGGCTAGAACCTGCCCCGCGAAGCGTATTGGGTATTATTCACTTTTTTTACTGTATTATCGAACCCAGTAAACGCACTCTTAAGTGAGTCCAACTGCGGTTTCCAGGTTGAATGCTCTTTCCAGACGTGTTTGAGTTTCTCTTATTGGTTCCCGAAATGTCAATCAGGATATAAAATTTCATGTTAATAGATTCCCATTGCCACCTGGATCGACTTGATCTGAAAAACTATGAAGGTGGATTATCTGATGCCATTCAAGCTGCATTCGATGAAGGCGTGACACATATGCTGTGTGTCAGTATTGATTTAGAAACTTTTCCGGAAGTACTAAAAATTGCTGAAAATTATCCTCAAATATTTGCTTCAGTCGGTGTGCATCCACTGAGTGAGAATCAACAAGCGCCGACTGTAGACAGCCTGATCCAGTTAGCTGATCATAAAAAAATTATTGCTATTGGTGAAACCGGCCTGGATTACCACTATGGAAAAGAAGACCAGGGTTGGCAAAGAGATTTTTTTCGAACCCATCTACAGGCTTCAAGAAAAACAGGTAAACCGGTTATTGTTCATAGCCGTAGCGCGAAAGAAGATACATTGAAAATTTTGCGGGAAGAAAAAGCAGAGGAAAGTTCAGGAGTACTTCATTGTTTTACCGAAGACCTGGATATGGCTGAACAGGCCGTAGAAATGGGTTTTTACGTTTCTTTTTCCGGCATTATTACTTTTAAAAATGCACAAGATCTTCGCGATGTGGTTGAAGCCTTACCCCTGGAGCGTATTTTGATAGAAACTGACTCGCCTTATTTAGCACCTGTGCCTTATCGTGGAAAAAGCAATGAGCCTAAATATGTAAGTCATGTAGCCAGTTGTGTTGCAGAAATAAAAGAAATACCCATAGAGCAAGTCATGGAAGAAACCAGTAAAAATTTCTTTGATTTGTTTACGTCGGCTAGCCCGGATATTTCGTGAATTGCCAAGGTGATAACGCCGGGCTGATGCGTAAGGAGCGTGCTCGCGACTGGAATACCTAGTTATTCATAGGTTAAAAGGAGCATGTGCGCTCCTTACGTATCAGAACAAGTTAGCATTTGGCAAGCGGCGAGCCTGGTACAAACAGTCTTGTCGCGTAAATGCAACAATCCCAGTAATAATGCCGGCTACAAGGTAAATTGTAGCGTATTCATGAAATATCCGGGCAAGTGTTTAGGCTGTTCTCACGCTATGAATGACATTGCTCTATCGAGAGCTGTCAGTGGCGTATAAAAATGCGGTGAAAATCGAACGCCTCCACCTCTTTGAGCACATATAACCTGACTGGATTTGAGATGACTATAAAGTTTTGCTGATGGTATATCGGCATGAATAAAAGTCACTATTCCGGCTCTTCTTTCAGGTGCCTGGGCACTAAGAATTGTGATCTCGGGTCTCTCGGAAAGTTTTGTAAGTAAATATTCTACTTTTTGATTCAGGGTTTCTTCTACCTTCTCCATTCCAATTTCAAGTAGTAGAGACAAGCTTGCTGATAAGGCATGTACTGCCATCAGGTTAGGGCTACCACATTCAAAGCGTTGAGCGCTTTTGGCAATGCGCCAGTCATCACGATCATAATTACCGGCGTGTTCTATCATGTGCCATCCGTATTCGAGAACTTTGAGCTGATCACGAATTTCCTTGCGACTATAAAAAAGTGCCAGGCCTTCTGGTCCAAGCATCCACTTATGGCCATCGGCTACAACAAAATCAGCGTAATAAGCCTGAGCATCAAAAACAACTGCTCCAATGCTTTGTATGGCATCGATACAATAAAGAATACCCTTATTCCGGCAATGCTCACCAATAGTATCCAGTTTTAATCGTAAGCCCGTGCCGTATTGCACCGAACTGATGGATACCAGACGGGTGTTGGTGTCAGTAATATCGATGATGGCTTGTTCAGGTTCATCGCAAGAAATATCTGCATAACGCACCTCTACGCCTTTATCCTGCAATGATTCCCAGACAATCCGGTTTGAAGGAAACTCCTGATTGGTGATGACCAGGTTATCACCAGCTTGCCAGTCAAGGCCATAAGCAATCATAGACAGGCCTTCAGAGGTATTTTTTACTAAAGCAATATCGTCGGCATCGGGAGCATTGATCAATTGCCGCAATTGTTTTCTCAGTAGTTTTTCTGTACCTAGCCAGCGAGCATAATGAGTGGCACCCCAGCCAAGGTTTTCCTTCGCAAAGTCCAGTACTGCATCATGGGTACGTTGCGGCCACGGAGCCACTGCGGCATGATTTAAATAGCAGAGGCCTTCTGCAAGGGGGAATTCATTCTGCCAGTCCATTATTACTTTCCTTCTGTTTTTGCTTTGGGTGCCCTTATGGTTTTTCTACTGAAATGTCTTTAACGCCAAACGGTTTTATCAGGGCGATAAGTAGAGGCAATAAAGTCAGGTTGCTGATAAGCGCAACAAACATTGCAAGGCCGGTTAATAAGCCAAAATAAATGGTAGGCACAAAATTTGATAAAACCAGTATTGAAAACCCAATCATAATCACCAGCGATGTGTAATACATAGCGTTGCCAATTGTTTCGTGACTACGGCTTATGGCTGCCTGGTAATCATAGTCCAGTTTTATTTCTTTACCAAAGCGGTGAATATAATGAATAGTATCATCAACACCAATACCAATAACTATGGCCGCTATGGTAATGGTCATCATGTCCAGAGAAATGTTTAACCAGCCCATAATTGCTAATACGCTGGCAGCTGATAATGCGTTGGGTATGATGCCGATAATAGCCAGTTTTACCGAACGGAAGAGCAGCATAAACATAAGCATAATACCGGCCATCACCACAGAAATAGTTAAAATTTGAGAACGAAAAAGGCTCTGCAGCATGTTGTTGTACATGACCAACATATTGGTTAAATGCACCTGGCTTTCTGCAAAGCCAAACTTGCTGGTTAAATCATGATGGATTTTGTTTAACAGTTGATTGCGACGCAAATCAGCTTCCGACTCTCTGACTCTTATGGTAAATCGCATTTCATTTTGATCAAAAGAAATATAGGGATTAATTAAAATAGGATAAAAATCTTCAGGAATTTTACTGTAGAGTAATGTGAGTGCCAGGGTGTCCAGGGTTTTGCCTTCATTAAATTCTTCAGCAACCTGCATCATAGTATCGATGGATAGAACTTTGCCTGTTTGAGGGAGGCTGTCCAGGTACTGATGTACTTGACGAGCCGCGTCCATTTTTTCACGGGTAAACCAGTACTTTCCAGGAGTGTCATTAGCTTCGTCTTGCTCGGTGTCAAAATCATCAGTTTCAAAATCATCGCTAAAGAAGTTGTCTTCTACAAATTCATCTTCTAAAACAGTATCATTAGATAAATCGCTTTTGGTAACATTTACATCACCTGAGTTCTTTTGAGAAGCAATATTTTCCGCATAATCTAATTTAATAACCACATCCAGAGGGGTGGTGCCACCAAGTTTGTCATCGATCAGTTTCATACCCTGATAAATTTCTGTGTCTTTATCAAAATAAGAGATAAAACTGTTTTCAACCTCAAGGCGCGTTAAACCTATTCCAGTAAATAGTATTAATAAGCCGGCCAGGCTGTAAATTAACCGTGGGTGGTGGGCAGTATAATGGCCTATAAAAGCGGTAAAGCGCGAGCTTTTAAACTCAGTCTTCTTTTCGTTCTTTTTGCCAATTAATATGATGAGTATTGGAAACAAGGTAAAGCTAACGATAAAAGAAACAGCAACCCCAATGGACATCATCCAGCCAAAATTTACAATGGGTACAATGCCGCTAATTATCAGTGAGCTAAATGCAACAATAGTTGTAAGGGCTGTGTACAGGCAGGGGGCAAATATTTCTCTTACAGTGGTGATCAGGTTTTCGGTTTTTCCTGCTTCAAATTGTTCTGAAGAAACTTCCTTGAAACGAACGATCAGGTGCATGGTAATTGACATGGTCAGAATTAGCATCAGGGAAATAAAATTTGATGAAACCACAGTGGCTCGCCAATCCAGAAAGCCTAACAGGCCTACCATAATGACCGCAGAGTAAGTGCAGCAGATCATTGGGATAATAACCCAACGAAGCTGGCGAAAAATGACGGTAAGCGTGAGGATAAGAAAAATCAACACACCAATGCCAAAAGTCGACAGATCATTTCTGACAAAACTCATCATGTCATCCGCAATCATTGGCACACCACCCAGGTGCAGAGTGGCATTGTTTCTATATTTTTCTATGATAGTGCGAATTTGTTGAATATCATGATGTAGTAAAGCGGCTGAGCGAGTTTTTTCCTGTTGAAATAACTGGATAACCTGCTTGAGTTCCTGTCTTTCTTCACTCGTAAGATTTGTTTCTCTTTGTTTTTGTTTTAGATCATTACGTTGTTCAAGCAATTCTAGATAGCGTGTTTCCGGTTTAAAGGAGACTTGTAGAGCCGTAATATCTCCCTCAGGGCTAATAATCAGGTTTTTATAAATGGGACTGGTAGTAAGTTCAATTCGAGCCAGGTCGCGATTTGTATCTGCCATTTCCAGCGTGCGAATATTGTTAGCCAGATCGCCCAGGGGCACAGGAGGGCTTCTTAGTAGAGGAACGTCAAGCATGCTGGTGACGGACTGAACTCGTTCTAGAGCCGAGAGTTCGTTCCTGAGAGATTTTATAGCTTGCAGCGCATCATTTGAAAAAAGCCCGTTATTATGAGAGTAAGTAATGAATACAAAGGGCGTGGAGGTGTAACGCTTGCTGCTTTCACGAAAGTATGCCAGGTCGGGGTCATTTTCCAGTACCAGAGCATCGGCTGATGCATCTAACTGAAAGTCTTTGGCATGAAAACTAAAAAAAATGCCTATTCCCAGGAGAAGCAATAAACTAATAAGCGGGTGATTAATTAAAATTTTCCGAAAAGCATCACTGATGTTCTTTACCATAAAGGACTAGCCTGGTTACCGCAGTTGGAGACCTTTGCACGAGAGATTATTTTGCTCCCATCTGCGTCGTCTAAAAGCGCCTACAGTTGGTAAAAATGCACCCAAAGTGCTCGCTTCGCTCATGGGGCAGGTTCTGCCCAATCGGTCATTTACTACAGTAAACTTCCTCTCTGCGCGCAATTTTGCCTCGCCTCAAGCGCCTACTTTCGGTGCCTGGAAACAAAATAATCTCTCGTGCAAAGGCCTCAGTTGATTATTTATTATTGGTGTTTTAAATGGGGCTAAAAAACCAGTAGCGTAGAAATTTTAACAATTTTGAGGTCATTGTCGCAATCAATAAGAGTTGCAGCAATTCTCAAATAATACAAGTTGAAAGATTAGAGAGGATCTCAGGTGGTATTCTGCGATAAATCCCTAATTAGTGCCCATCCATAAACAATTAACCTCGTGAAATACATGAGTTTATATAGACAATAACGAAAAAACCCCTTGGAGTTTTGTTATAATTAATTTGCAAAAAAACAAAACAAAAAACCAGGGGTTTAGCCATGCGAAAAAACCGCCTGGCGCAAATCAGTATATTTGAAAACTACGCAGAACACGAACGAGCTGTGCAATTAAAACAGCTTTCTTCTATTCTGGATAATCATCCAGGAATATTGAATATTATCAAAAAAGATCTGATCAAAATATCAACAAGAAAAACAGGGCGTAAAGGCTAAGTGTCGAAAACATATTCAGATGTTTACTGTTAAAGCAACAACTCCAGGTCAGCTATGACCAATTGACATTTCATTTATGCGACTCCATGAGTTACAGAACATTTGCAAGGCGGGGTTTGTTGAGCGCTTACGGATCAAGTACCGAAAGCCATTGTCTGTGATGGTGGATATGCGAGTAAATTCAACGTAGAAAAAGGCCGAGCGATGGGCGTAAAACGTGTCGTATTTCATAAACGGGTTGGCATATCGTATACCACGATGGGAGTGAGAATAAAAACGTTTGAAAAGTTACGCAATTTTCGGGCGGGTGTCGAAGGGAATATTTCTGAACTTAAACGTGCCTTCGGTGCGAGTAAGGTATTATGGAAAGGTCACGATGAATTCAAGGCGTTTGTTTGGTCATCGGCGATCAGCTACAACCTGGCTAGCGGGCGCTAAAGATACAAGCATTCACGATTAGAGACTTATTTGGAAAGACTTAGGCTTCTCAGTGCTTAAAAATAGCAAGTAGATCAAGTCTTATCCTTTTCCGAGAGAGGCCCTAAATCAAACACCTAATCACATATGCCACTTTCCACAGCAGAATAAATAAAGCCATTTTACTCAAAACAACCTGTTTATGGATGGGCACTAGCTATAAATACAACGCGCTAGGCAAACCAATAGAACTGATAACGTCGGATTTTCTCTATCAGGGGTTGGCAAAAAACAGAAAAGACCAGACAAAAGCGATACACCGCTCTATTTGACAAGATGATACCGGACTACACACTCGAAGAAATACGCCATTCGATTTACCGAGCCTGGGTATTAGGTGATGAGCGGTTTAAGCAGCAAATAGAAAAACAAACTGACGGACGTGTCTCACCTCTGGCAAGACTAGGTGACAGTAGTTCAGAGGAATATCGGGCAAAGAGCTAATATCAATTACTCTGACCCTTTTGGTTATGCATTTGTTTATAATAAATCGTCAATAGTGCAGGCATTAATAACAAATCGCACGCCCATGCAAAAGTGATCGATATTAATAGGAATGCAGCAAGAATTGAGTTAGGAACAAACTGGCTAGTTGAATAAATTATTATACCGTCAACGATAAATACAATGCTGGTGGCTGTAATGGCAAAGCCTACGAATTGAAATGTTTTGCGTATTGCGTCCTCAATGTCTAAACTATTTTTAGCGTCTCTGAACTTAACGATAAAGTGAATAGAATCATCCACCACTATCCCCAAAACTATAGTGAACGCCATGCAAACTGCCTGAGAGATCTCACCGTAAATCAACCCCCAAAAACCAAATAGTAAAATAAAAGGTAAAATGTTAGGAATTAATGAAAATAATCCCCACTTTATGGACTGAAATGAAAATATTAAAAACAAGGTGACTAATACCGCGACTATAGCGCCACCAATAATGGATTTGTTTACCGTTTCCTCTGATAGTTGGGCAAAAGTTATATCTCGACCAGAGATTGATACTTCTATATCCGTACTATGCTGTGCCCACCAAAGCTTAATTTCATTTTTAAAATCAAGTAGCTCTCTGTTACTTAGATCCACTAATGATACTATAAATAAAGTTTGAGAACGGTCTGGTGCAATAACTTCGGATGTGCTTCGGCCTGCCAACAGAGACATTTCGTAGAGCATAAGTAGTTGGCCGTATTCCTCTTCGCTTTGAGGCAGTGTCTTTGCGTTAGGTTTGTTCTCCCAGGTGCCTTTCGTTTCTCTGATGATATCGTTGATAGAGATTGTGCTGACCACCGGCCGCTTGGACTGAAGCCATTCCTCAAATTTTTCTATGCTTAAAAATATTTCTGGAGATATTATTGATTTATTACCGGTGGTCACTAAATTAATTGAAAGCTGGTTGTTAGCTTTAAAATCTTTTTGAATTAGTTCGAAGCTTTTATCAATATCGGTACCTGGCATAAAATAGCCACTGGTGTCTTCATCTACTACATTAAGTGGAATAAGGAGCAGCGCTAGAAGTGAAAAAGCTGCAAAAGTCACCACTATTTGCTTGGGTTTATTCAGTACTAAGCCTTGAACCAAATTCACCAATGGCTCCGGAGGCAAGCGTTTATCCGTCACGGGAGCAGGC